>BNJV01000089.1_pt1 | contig 275829 bp, 398 predicted proteins | sample 8540591 | NCBI WGS metagenome assembly BNJV01 (sample SAMD00202457, study PRJDB9452) | human saliva metagenome | host: Homo sapiens | reverse complement strand
TACAGCACTATCAAGCTTAACTTTTAGATTATCATCAACTGACTTTATATCACGTGACAAATCATCGTAGTTAACATAAGTCTTTGCTCAGTTTGATTGTTACAGTAACCTTATTTCCGGTTTCTGTACATTTGTAATCTTGAATACACCCTTATCTCCTCTAGAGAAGTCTCTGGTGTTGATGAAGTAAATTCCATCTCTGCAGGTAGTTCAAGACTTGATATAAAATGTTGTGTCGATATCGCTAAGCGTTACTTGATTTCCTAAAGGATTATTGTAGAAATTTTCTATAGCTGTCATTTTATCTTAATAGGCTTTTACATCAAGAAGTCCTGTAAACTCATGTTTTACATTCTTTTGCTCACATAAACTGCATCGTGTTCTGTTTCGTTTCCGATGAGAATATCTCATCAAATCTTCTTCTACGAGCTGCATTACAACTTCTGCTGGAAGTGAATACTTAACTGTATATGTCATCTGATCTAAATCGTTTGGTGCAATAGCATCAGCTCCATTTGCTGACTGCTTTTGCAGTCCATTATAATCAAAAGTTACTGCTCTTATTAGCAGCATTTGTAGCTTTAGCTTTTAAATGTTCCACCTAAATAACCTGTCATAGTATAGTTGGTATTAGGTGCTTTGCAGAATCAGAGAACTTTAATTCCCTTAACTGTAACATTTAGATTGTCATCAATGCTATTAATCGCTGTTGAAAGCAAGTTATATGTAGTATAGCTTGCTGGATTCATAAGTCTAGCTTTTATATTGATCTTATCGTTATTTTTACATTCTGAGACTTTTATTTCAAATATTCCGTTAGCACCTGTAGAGTTCAACTGTGGGATTAGCATCTTTAAACTCTAGTCCATTTGGAAGAGTTAAAGAAAGCTTCAAACTGTAATCAAGATTCTCAATTGTTACCCCCTGCATATATCTGCCTGAGATGTAGTCTCAAGACGTCTATCTCATCTTTAACAGGCTTAACATTAAGTACGCCTGTCATATCAAAAACTGCATCCTTAGATGTTGTCATTACACTGTCATGCTCTGTATCGCTACCTATTGTAAAGGTCACTCTAGGAAGACTATTTGTACCGTGATCTTCAGGAAAGCATGGTGAATCTGGAAGCCCACCTGTAAATGGTACATTTGCAATGTCTGTTACATATGTCTGAAGACCAAACTTAAGCATAGCTGCAAATCCATTTGGATATGTTGAAAAATCACCGTTTGCTGTGATTTTCTCACTTTCAAATTTTTCAGCTTCTGCCTTATTTGCAGTAATTGAATATAGTATCTCAGGTTTTTCACTGTATGAGCATCTGGGTCCAGCCTTATCCGCATTGTAGGGGGAATTTAAGATTCCTGCCCAGTTAACATCCTTTAGATATTATCTTAAAGTTAACTGTTCTTCCATTAACAGTTGAATCAATACGATTTCCGTCTATCATTGAAGCAGTGTTTGTCTTTTGTGATAGTATCGAATATCGACATTCTCAGGGAAAGTCACATTATACTCTATATATGCAATCTGATTTTTTCCATCCTTACCATGAGGATAAAGTCCAGCATTAGCAACAGTTTGCATCTCCTTTCAACTGCCCCTAGTACTCTAGTCATAGGTACATTTATCGTCACCTTTCCATTGTACTTAACTTTATTTGCTGCTACATTTTCTACCGTTCCTTCTGATCTTACATACTGAGCTATAGGTGGTACTGTTGCGGCGCTAGCTGGGCACAGCAGTTATTAACTGACACAATCATAACAAATGCAATTGCAAGCACAAAAGTTTTTACCATGCGTTTCTGTTCTCATACTAATCCTCCATTTTAATGAGTATCATCTTCATCCATATGCTACATATATCTATATTAAACAGTGTAGCAAAAATGTATTTCAGCTAATTTAAACGATATAGCGACTCATTTCACTTCTAAAATTGAGCCAATATATTTATACACTTTGTTATATAAACATATTATATTGCATAAAATTAGTCAGACTATCAATCTCCGTTTTAACATTGATAGACTAATTGTACCACATATATAAAATTAATTAAGTATTCCTCATACATAAAGTTATTTTAATTTATTTAGATTTTGTTATATTTAAGAAGCTAGTATTGTTACAATAAATATTTAATTGTGTGTTTAAAAACCCTTTGTTAGTTGGTACTAACTACATGTTTTGAAAAATATAATGAACCGCACTGGGAGGAAATATGAAAACATCCACGCTAAAAACAAAAATATTATCTTTTGCATTGTCCCCTGCACTTGCAACAACTCTTGTAATCGGAGGAACTACTCTTGCCTTCTGCAGATGAGTCACACACTATAAACAATGCATCACTACCAGTCGCTTCAAAGTTATTACAATGCTAACAAGACTGCAATGGATAGCTCTAATGAGTGGCAGTTTGGAAAAAGACAGATTAATGTTGGAACATCAAATAATTCAGATCACAATTTGAAATCCCATCTAATATAACATCGGTAAGGGTTATGGTGATGAAACAGAAGGAACAGTTTTAAATCCATATTACTATAACAACAATCACTTACTATAAAAACTGCTAATAACTCAAGTACAACTCTTGATAATCTTTTACTTTCAATCAAGGATAATAATGGCTATACAGTAAAGCTTAAAACAGGTGATAACTCAAATACAACTGTAAAAAATTCCGTTTTTGAAGGCTATTACAATAAGTATGGATCAACTCTTAATCTTACAAACAGCGAAATATATGCAGCAATGACAAACAATGGCGGAAACCTGTTTATAGACAATAGTAAATTTGGTAATCTTAATTCAGGAGCAAACTAGAATTAGCACTAACAAAGCTTGATAATGGTACAGTAGGAACAGCATATCAGTTCTACAATAATTTCAACAAGTCTCTTGCAACAAACAATGCATCAAGCATTCAGCTAGACCCTACACAGGCGGTTGTGAATACAGAATATAGCTGGCCTTACTGCAAGACTTATCGATAATGGCAACGAGTATTATAGTGTAGTTGTTGGAAGGCACGCCAACTGCTGAGGTTACAAACGGAATTGTAAAATGTTGCACTGGTAGTGGAAATGCAGCAAAATGGTGGTTCAGTTTAATGTTCCATACTATGTCATGTGCGGCTGCCTGACCCTAGTCTCTTAAATCCAGCTAAATCCAGTTGTAAAATCCAACTAATCCTGTAGTGAATCCAAGCAATCCCATCTCCATCAAATAATGCTAGCTTCACCTTCGACTACAATATCATCACAGTCAATTAAAACATCTGCTCCAAATACTGGTGATTCAAATAATATGCTAGCGCTGTTTCTGTCTGTTATTGTGTACGGGACTTGCTATGGCACATTAATTTATTCAAGAAGACGCACATCAAACTTAAATAAGTGAACATGTATATCAAAAAGGCCTTGCACAATGCAAAAGGTCTTTTTAATCTATTTTCAATATTTTCTGCTACGAGTTTTTCTTTAGCACTGGAACAACATCTTTCGAACAAACCAAGGATTTCTTTTGCCTGCCATCTAAAAATTCAAAGGGACTTGGATGAACAATTGGAAAATACTGGGTAAATACTCATCGAAAGCACCTGACTGTTTCTGTAGATTCTTCTTTGTCCTATCCTTGAGATAAGTAATCCATAGAATATTTACCGATCAGATATGTCAGTTCAATGTTTAGCTCATAAGTATAGGTCCATGGTATTCCTGAGCAATAAATTTTCTGAGGTAAATCACCTGTTTTACCTTTACTAGGATAGTAAAAATCCATTGGAACTATTGCAATTTCTGTCTAGTAAAACGTGTCCTAATCTATGCCATCATCAAGAAATAAGGAGTATCACCCGTACATCATTAAATGGGATAGAGTGATTCCTCCACTCTCTTTCCAGGTGCCTGACCTATCGTTGAAACTCTAGCTTTCACTGTCTCACTTGAGATGATGAGGTGAGTATGTTTCTTATTTGTATATTCGGCATTTCTTCCTATCTATGTTTCAATTTGACTTATTTATGTCATTTTAGCGACACTCATCTCACCTCCATTGACTACTCAAAATATCCATACTCACCATCATCGTGAGGTTTGAAATTATATATCACATAGCTCTATAACCTTTAATTCTACTTCCCTTTGCTGAACGTAGCAAAGAGTCTACTGTGCCACTCTCAGACAGAACGCTGGCATTATATCGTCTTCCTTTGGAATGTAAACTGGGCTGATAACATCGATATCAAGAATCCATAAGTCATTTATTCTTGCCTACGACTTTCATCCTCTACAACACATACATTTATTCGAATCCATGAACCATGTGTATTTCATAGTCCACAGATCCTCAACATGCCATTTCTGCTTGATCTGGTCATGTACAAGCTTATGAGTTGCAAGAAATGATCGTCAAATCTATCAGCCATCACGTTCAAAAAGCTTTTACCATGGGACGGAGCAAAGAAAGAGTCTTTCCATCTTCAACTGTCATGCGAGGATTGTTGCACTCCTGTAAAGTAACCCATTAGTTTCTTTCATCTTTCTCTGTCATGTTTCTACCTCCACAGATCGTTATACAAATCTGCTTAGCACTTCTCAGTGCAAATAAATCTACTATTTGCATTATGCACAGATTGTACATAAAATCAACTACTTTGATTTATTTTAATAATATGTTTTCTTCATCTATCTTCATGATATGTCATTAATAATCTTGCGAAGTTCTTCTTTTTCCTTTTAGAATCTCTCCTCTCTCTGTTTGCAACTGCAAAAACTCAGGATATTCCTTTGCCATAAATTCAATTGTTTTAGTCATGCTTTATGTCTTCTAACAAAGAATAGGATTTTTTCATCCATGCCTCTGAGTACAAGTGCTAAATTTTTCTTTGCTGCTTCTTTATCACTTATAACAGCATATGACAAGCCCTTCTCTATTTGCTTTTGTTCATTTCTCTGAAATCCTTCTTTATCCATTTTATCTCTAACCCTATTGGATGCGTCATTTAATTTTTACACAATGATTATACCCCATTTTTAAATAAATCGATATTTTGTTTAATTTATTTTGATGAAAATTATTGAATCAAAAGATTATCTCATCGAATAAAGAGGCCCTTACATTTGCAAAGGTCTTCTCTTGATACTATTTAGTTTTTGAGATGGTATGCTATGAGCTAGAAACTTATTCTCTTCCTTCTCTTCTTAAGAGCTAGAGTGTTAGAGCTGCTCCGGACATTGCTGTAAATCCTGCATATCAAGTACATTTGAATCGTCACCTGTGTTGGGTCCTCTTCCTCTTGATGCATTAGCACCACCATTGTTTGCTGGTGGAGCAACTGCAAGTTTTGAGTTAGCATCCTTGGGATTTGATCCCTTTTGCTATCTCTTCAACATCTGTAACTCCATCATTATCATCATCTGGATCGTTGCATCGGATCTCCATCTCTATCAGTATCTCTCTACGTAGTTTCAACTGTCTTTGTGACACTGATCATCTGGGTTTGTTACTACTACAGAGATTTCAGAATGTTCTAGTCTCTTCGTTTGGACCCCAGTCAGTTAACGTCAGGTGTTCGCTAATGGTCTTAGTTGCTGGATCGTAAAGTTACTCCATTTGGAGCTTACTCTCATCAACCGTTACTGTAGCGTTGCTGTTTCCTGGCGTGATTAATGTTGCAATGGGATTACCTTCAACAACTGACTGTGTTGGATTTGAGATTGTTGTAAATTGCAATAGAGTTATTACAGCTGCAGGTCTTGAATTTACATCCTTAGGATTTGACCCTTTGCATTTTTCTTTCAATATCCGTTGCTGTCATTATCATCATCTGGATCTGATTGCATCTGGATTTCCATCTCTATCAGTATCTCTCTACAGTGATTTTCTATAGTCTGTCACTGTTTGATCCATCTGGTTGTTACACTACTGGGGATCTCAAATGTTCTAGTCTTCCTCGTTTGGACCTCAGTCAGTTTTGCACTAGGTGTTCACTTACAGTCTTTGTAGTTTTGGGTCATAATTCAACTCCATTTGGAAAGCTTTGATGTCATCTACTGTTACAATAGCATTATTGTTTTCTGGTGTAATTACTACATTTGTAACTGATTTCATCAACAACAGTCTGTATGTTGGATTTACGAGATTGTTGTAGGTGCGATTAGGTGTTATAACAGCTGCTGGAATCGAGTAGCATCCTTAGGATTTGATACGCTGCATCTTCCTCAACATCTGTGTATCCATCGCCATCCGTCATACAGATCTGTTACATCAGGGATTCCATCTCCGTCTGTAGCTCTCTGTGACAGTGATTTCGATAGTCTTTGTAACTTTTGGTCCATCTGGAGTTTATGGCAACTACTACAGGAATCTCGAACTTTCTAGTTTCCTCATTTGGACCCCAGTTTTGGCCCGTCGGGTGCTCCACTGAAGTTGTAAATGTTTCTGGATATATGTAACTCCATTTGGAAGCTTGGTTTTGTCTCAACTGTTACAGAGTGAGAATCGAGTATTTCGTTCCAATTAGGATTGGTGTGTGTGGATTCTCATCGATTACAGTCTGATTCTTGTTTGAAATAGTTACCAGGCTCCTGCGAGGAACGATGCTATGGCTGCTGGTCTTGAGTCCTAGCATTCTTAGGATCTGATCACCTTTAGCGTTTCTTCAGCATCTGTATATCATCTCCATCATCATCTGTATCTGTTACATCAGGTGATTTCCATCTCTATCAGTATCTCTTCTACAGTGATTTCAACTGTCTTTGTAACCTTTTGATCCCATAGATTTTGTTACAACTGCTAGCACTGTCTTCAAATGTGTCTCTTCAGTTTTTGGACCCCAGTTAGTTACAGCTGGTGTTCCACTAATAGTCTTTTTGAAGTTGGGATCATATGTAACTCCATTTAGCTTAGATGTATCAGCTGTTACAGTAGCATTGCTGTTACCTGGCGTGATTACAACATTCTGTGATTGGTTTCCTTCAGCAACAGTCTGAGTTGGGCTTTTGACACTAGTTGTTAGGGGCACTGATTCGTATTACAGCTGCTGGTCTTGAGTTAGCATTCTTGATCGAGACCCTTTGCAGTTTCTTCCAGCATCTGTATATCCATCTGCATCATCATCTGTGATCTGTTACATCGGTGTTCCATCTCTATCAGTATCTCTCTGGACAGTGATTTTCAACGATCTTTTAGTTACCTTTGAACCATCTCGGGTTTGTTACTACTACTGGTACTTCAAATGTTTTAGTCTCTTCGTTTGGACTTGATTCAGTTACAGCTGGTGTTCCGCTAATAGTCTTTGAAGTTGGGTGTAAAGTAACTCCATTTGGTAGCTTGATGTATCAACTGTTACTGTAGCATTGCTGTTACCTGGTGTCATTACTACGTTTGTAGTGATTTCACTTCAACAATAGTCTGTGTTTGGATTTGACACTGTTGTTGGGGCAACTGGTGTATTCAGCAGCTGGTCTTGACTAGCATTCTTAGGATCTGAGACCCTTTTCAATTTCTTCAGCATCTGTATATCCATCGCCATCATCATCTGTCTATTACATCAGAGTGTTCCATCTCTATCTGTATCTTTGTGACATGTGATTTCAACTAGTCTTTGTAACCTTTGATCCATCTGGGTTTTGTACTACCTGGTACTTCAAAATGTTTTAGTCTCTTCGTTTGGACCCAGTTTAGTTTACAGCTGGTGTTCCGCTAATTGTCTTTGAAGTTTGGGTCAGTAAGTTACTCCGTTAGGAAGCTTAGATGTATCAACAGTTACTGTAGCGTTGCTGTTACCTGGTGTAATTACTACGTTTGTGATTGGATTTCCTTCAACAATAGTCTGTGTTGGGTTTGATACTGTTGTTGGGGCAACTGGTGTGATTACAGCTGCTGGTCTTGAGTTAGCATTCTTAGGATCTGAGCCCTTTGCAATTTCCTCAGCATCTGTGATGTCCATCTCCATCATCATCTGTATCTGTTACATCAGGTGTTCCATCTCTATCAGTATCTCTCTGTACAGTGATTTCAACTGTCTTTGTAACCTTTGATCCATCTGGGTTTGTTACTACTACTGGTACTTCAAATGTTTTAGTCTCTTCGTTTGGACCCCAGTTAGTTACAGCTGGTGTTCCACTAATTGTCTTTGAAGTTGGGTCGTATCTTAACTCGTTGGTAACAGATGTATCAGCTTTGTTACTGTGGCGTTGCTATTTCAGGTGTAATTACTACGTTTGTAGATTGGTTTCCTTCAACGATAGTCTGTGTTGGGTTTGATACTGTTGTTGGGTGCAACTGGTGTAATTACAGCTGCTGGTCTTGAGTTAGCATTCTTAGGATCTGAGCCCTTTGCAATTTCTTCAGCATCTGTGTATCCATCTCCATCATCATCTGTATCTGTTACATCTGGTGTTCCATCTCTATCAGTATCTCTTTGTACTGTGATTTCAACTGTCTTTGTAACCTTTGATCCATCTGGGTTTGTTACTACTACTGGTACTTCAAATGTTTTAGTCTCTTCGTTCGGACCCCAGTTGCTTACTGCTGGTGTTCCGCTAATAGTCTTTGAAGTTGGGTCATATGTAACTCCATTTGGTAGCTTAGATGTATCAACTGTTACTGTAGCGTTGCTGTTACCAGGTGTAATTACTACGTTTGTGATTGGATTTCCTTCAACGATTGTCTGTGTTGGGTTTGATACTGTTGTTGGGGCAACTGGTGTAATTACAGCTGCTGGTCTTGAACCTGCATTCTTAGGATCTGAACCCTTTGCAATTTCTTCAGCATCTGTGTATCCATCTCCATCATCATCTGTATCTGTTACATCTGGTGTTCCATCTCTATCAGTATCTCTTTGTACTGTGTTTCAACAGTCTTTAGTAACCTTTGATCATCTCGGGTTTGTTAGCAACTACTCGTACTTCAAATGTAATTTGTCTCTTCGATTTGGACCCCATTGCTTCATTCTGGTGTTCCCGCTAATTGTCTTTGAAGTTGGGTCATATCGTAACTCCATTTGGTAGCTTAGATGTATCAGCTGTTGCTGTAGCGTTGCTGTTACACGTGTAATTACTACGTTTGTGATTGGTTCCTTCAACAATAGTCTGTGTTGGATTTAAGGTGTTGTTGGAGAACTGGTGTAATTACAGCTGCTGGTCTTGAGTTAGCATTCTTAGGATCTGGAAGCCCTTTGCAATTTCTTCCCACATCGTGTATCCATCGCCATCATCATCTGTCTGTTACATCAGGTGTTCCATCTCTATCAGTATCTCTCTGAACAGTAATCTTAAATGTCTTTGTTGTAGTTCTTCCAGTAGCATCCTTAGCTTCAACAGTTACTGTAAACTCTCTTGTTTCCTCATTTGAACCCCAGTCATTTACAGCTGGTGTTCCATTAATCTTTCCATTGCTTTAGTAGAGTTTACACCTGTCGGAAGATCGTAACTGTTACAGTTGCACTAGGTGTATCTGTTGTTACTGCAATTTCAGTAATAGGATTGCCCTCTACCACAGTCTGATCTGCAATAGGACTAATTCCTATAGAAGGAATTGAGTTAGCATCCTTAGGATCTGAGCCCTTTGCAGTTTCCTCTGCATCTGTCTCCATCATCATCTGTATCTGTTACATCGTGTTCCATCTCTATCAATTGTCTCTTTGAACAGTGTTTCAATGACCTTATTAACTTTGGAGCCATTAGGGTTTTTAACCTCTACTGGGATCTCCAAACTTTCTAGTTCCTCATTAGATGCCCTGGTTTAGTTACTCTTGGGTGTTCCATCTATAGTATATGCACTAGAATTGAAACTTACTCCTGCTGGAAGGTATATTGTACCAACTGTAAGCTCTGAGTCTATGTTTCCTGGTGAAATCATGATTTGTGAAATAGGATTTCCTTCTACAACAGTCTGACTCTGATTGTAGATATCAAGTGGATCGACTATATCGATTATAGCCGCAGGGAACTGAACCAGGTTGCTTAGGGGTCTGAGCCCTTTGCTGTTTCCTCAGCATCTGTGTAACCATCTCCATCATCGTCTGTATCTGTTACATCAGGTGTTCCATCTCTATCAGTGTCTCTCTGTACGGTAATCTTAAATGTCTTAGTTGTTGTATTACCTGTAGGATCGCTAGCTTCAACCGTTACTGTGAACTCTTTGTTTCTTCATTTTGGACCCCAGTTATTTACAGCGGTGTTCCTATGAATCTTTCCATTGTATATGTAACTCCATTTGGAAGACCTGGAAACAGTTACTGTGGCTGTTGGATCGTCTGTTGTTAAGCAATGTTCGGAGTGCGTACCCTCAACTACTGTCTGATCGCTTCAGTGCATTTTATTATTTCACAGAGCGGCCAACATCCTTTCCAAACAGCACACACTGCTCATGCCGCATCATGTAATGTTTGTGAGGATATTTGCATCGGCTTCTGTTGCACCTGAACGTTGCACAACCCATGAAACTGGTATCATCCATCTCTTGTAGGTTCTTCGAGCTGCGTTGCAGTACCTGCTACTGCGTATAACCCTATCTTATCAGTGTTTGTCCCATCAGCCCACTTACCACGTTGGTATCAAACGTAACCTTGGTTGCGCCTACGTTAACTTAGTACTTGAAACTTTGGATTTTTACCATCTGGAGAATATGCAACAAGAATTACTTTATCCCCATCCTGGAATGTTCCTGCTGGAATATTTACAGTAAAACTACCATCTGTCAAATCACAGAAAATGGTATAGTTGTCTGTGCTTTTGACTGGTTGCGTTGTATAATCAGTATCATCAGCAATACTTATATGCTTTTACAATACATCTAGCGTTTGATTTGTTGCGTTTATTTTCTTTTGTTGTATCTGCAGGGTTATCATATATTGTTTTAGGTACTGTTCCTAGTATTACCTCTGTGATTTGATTCAATTTCTGTTGTAGTTACATTTGGCTTTTGACAGCTAGATATGACTTTGGATTTAGGATGTCTGTCTTATCTGTTAGATATTCCTGCGCATCGGAACTCATCACCATCTGTATCAACATTAAACTTATCTTGAGTCAATTTCATCCTCTAGGAAGTCACTAAATAGACCATCATATCAGTATCTAGTACCTCTAGAATGCATTTGAATATGTGTTCTGAACAATCTTGTTAGGCTTTCCACCGTCTGGCTTTCTAATTCCCTGAAAAGGCACCTATGTAGAGTCAACAAAGTCAGCTGTAGAGCCATGACTCAAAGTTAAGCTGCTGATTATTATTAAGTGATATATTCATTGTTCAGACCTCTTGCAAATTCCTGATTAGAAACATTGCTCTCCAAGCTTGTATTCACTAGTATAAGATCTACTCTGACCCAGGGCTCCATAGAAAACCTGTGAGTCTCAGGAGTGTTTCTCACCTGGAGTAACTGTATCCCAATCTCCGCCTACTATGCGCAAGCGATGGAGTATCCTCGTTGAAATAACACCATTTCCGTTAGTAGATCGACTACAAGCTTAATTGGATTGAGATGCTGTTATACTTTCCCGTAGGTGTCGATACGCCAAAGTTCAACGTTACTTCTCAGTATGCAATATACTTAGAAGTTCTTTAGGACAACTTCGTTTATATATAGAACCCATCCAGAGTTTGCCTCGAGAGGAAGTTCGGTCAGGTTTAACGATACAGTTGACTTGACAGCATTCTCTAGCATCATAACTTCACTGCCTTGCCAGTATTTCCACCTGAAAAGTTCCGTCCTTTGACTGCTCCATCATCAGTAAGCAGATTCAACGTTCCCAGGCAGGCACTCGTCTCCGCTGCTTGGGATTACTTGGAAGTGTTGGCACATTAGTGTTGTTCTCTGAGATAAATCCATTTGTCATATCCTGCCTTTATCTGCCTTACCATCTCCTCTTTACCCAAACAGTTTCGTGAAAGTCAATTCTCTTTGATGCCATGCCCAGACATCAAAGAGTAGCACCATTCTTAAGCTTAATTACAATATCACTATTTGTAACAACTCAATTAATCCTGACTGAAGAGTTTGGTTATTACTAGGAACCTTCCATAGCGCGCTCCATTGGCTTCCTCTTCTCGACCGAACGCTGTTCACTGTTATCGATTCTCATCTGTGTGTATAGAATTCATCATCAGGAGTAAGTAGATATCTTCCATTGTATGGGCCTTTATTATCGGTATCACAGCTGTGTGTGCAAGCTTTTCGCTTCCACTTTGTGCTGTTAGATGTATTCCATTGCTATCTTCTTTTGTGTAATCTGTTCTTGCATAGTCCAAAGACACCATCACTGCTCTCCACCAGAGTGGAAGTTGGTTTCATTAATAAGTGAAATCAGGGCTGACCACCATTCGCATTAGCCGTAATTGGAGTTAAAAACATCATGAAAGCCTAGCACACATGATACTACCCCTACAGATAGACTTTGCTCGTTCCATAACGTGGCTTCTTCTCTTCGCCTTTTCGTTTCTTTTTCTCAATTACCTGTCTAAAATCTCAAAACGATCCATCTAAACCCTCTAATAAAATATCTCTAAACTCACATACTGCTAATATATACATCTGAGTAGACTGACAAAACATTCATATATTAATCTTGCGCAATTAAATATTGCTCAATTATTATACCATTAATCACTAAATTGACACTGTAAATATTTTTACAATTGTGATTGTTGTGTTTAAAAAGTACATCTACCGGACAACTTTTTACACATTCCATGCATAGTATGCATTCAGTACCATTCTTTCGTCCTCTTGAATTATCTGTTACATCTACGTCCATAGGACATACACGCTTACATTTTCCGCATGATAGTACACTTTGATGTATCACACTTTAATTCTTACTACTGAAAAATAGCTTGTTGGTTTTAAAAACGACTGTGATTGGACATAAGTATTTTACAAAATGCACGATTGTCTTTGAATATGAATGCCAAGGCAATTCCAACTATATAGTAAATTATGTTCCCAACTATAAAAGATATGAACATTATTCTTTCTATATTTTGCTACGTGTCGCGAGGAATAGCGTTATAACAAAGCCTAAAGACAATAGAAACATTATGTATCGAATCCAGCCTATCTTGCTTCTTACATGATTTTCTGGCACCTTGTATAGTAAAAAGTCTAAAATCATGGCAGTCCAGCATGCATATCCACACCACCCTCTACCAAATAGCAAAGGTCCAAATATTTTTGCTACCGCGTAGTGAATAGTTGCAGCCTGAAACACACCCATAAATAGATAGTACCAGAAACCCTCTATCTGCATGTTCTCCTGATTAATAATCCCCAGGTATACAAGCATGTATACCTACCAAAAGTTGTTTCTACACGCCTGAGCATGTTTTATGTAGCAATAAATAAAGACTGTCCCATACTAATGGACAGGCCTATATAGCTAAATTTATTAAGTAAAATAGATTGTCTTTTGTTAACCATAAGCTAAATGCAATTATCTCAAATAAAATAAGCGTAGCTATTGGCATAAATTTCTTGTTCAACTTATATCCCAATCCTCAATATTTGTATTAAAATGCCCCTACTAAATCTCTATCTTAAGAGAATCGCCTTCTAAATAGACTGCCTTAGACTCCCTAATTGTAAGCTTTTTGTTCTTCAGACATTCCTATAGTTTCTCCATCAAGAAGTGTAACATCTTGATTCATAATATAATAAAGGATATTGCTTTAGAAAATCAAACAAATAATTGACATCCATATCACTATTTATGATTTCCATTTCACGTTTTCCAAATTCTTCAAGTCCATATGAGTACATGCTAGTTTTACCATTTTCTTGAACTAGGCCAATGTATATCCAAAGCTGTATTGGAAGCATGTCTTCATTTAACTATCGGCAAAGTCAATGTAAACTGCCTTTGGTACTAGAAAGTGTTGCAGAACCTTTGATATATGCCTATTGCAGTATCGCAAGTTCTAAGTAATGAAGCATTAATTTTTGTAAGCAGAGAATACTTATCTACTGTAGAAGCATCACGCTCATAACAGATAAAATTGCATGATGAGTATGTTCCATAACTTCTGTCTCAGCCTTTATCCCACATATATGAGAACTGCAAAGACTCTCAAGCTCTTCAGATGGAACGGTGCAGGCATAAATGCAGTGCAACAAGCTCACTATCTATACTGAAGGTAGCGACCTCATCGTTTCCATCCACATCTTTAACATCAAGCTTCCAGTAATTTTAAGATCATCAACAATAGCATCTAATGAGTAGCCTTCCTTACCCTTAAAAAGCGGCATGGAAAGACAAGCTTTTTCTTCACTTACTTTGTTATTTTCTTTATTTTTCTTAGCTAAAAATTCCCATATAAAGTCCTCTCAATTATAGTTATTTACGCTTAGTAAACGTGACAAGAGCCCCTTCTTAGGTTTGTCTACATTTTCATCATTTGAATTACCACTTGGCAGTTCAGTGTTTGTCTTCTGATAAACTACATTCTCAGCAATTTCGTTTTCATTCATTCCTGTGGCTTCTTTCACCTGTTCCATAGCTACTTCTTGATATATGAGCGCACCTTCAGGATCGCAATTCATGATATCTGAATTACAACTTGAATTATTTAAATCAAATGGATTAACCTCCATGATTTCAGTAGCTTCCATGACTCCATGTCTGTGCTAGCCATCTTGAAGAGCCTTAATAAATACACCCCAAGATTTGCTTCACCGAAGGCATCTAAAATAGCGCTATGAACTTTTTCATCATTCTCAATATCAGCTAGGAGTTCCTTTACCTTATCAGGACCGATAAAAACACCTGATGAATAATTCTCAGTAATTGTATCGCTTCCAGGTATTGGCACCCAGCTTGGAATCACCTCTGCCCACGGCGTGCGATATTTATCCATCTCTGGGGCTCTTTCAATCAAAAAATAAAAAGCAGAGCCTCTCACATATTGATACTTGCGAAACAGGCCGATACATGCAGCCATCGCGTAGAGAATGCCTTTTTCACTAGGAAACTCTGTGTATCTTGATGCGATATCTTTGATAATAAATTCATATTTTTCATCAAAGAAACCCTCTCCTGAGCTTCAATTACACTCTTTAGTATACTTTCATCTCCATCTTTCATTGCCTTTACTGGCCTCAAGAACCAGCTAGTTCATCTCATCAATTCTAACTGGATGATATGTTATATCAAAACCCATTTGCAATCCTCCTGTTTCTACTTATCTTTGTTATTTCTTTCCCTTAGCTTTTCTACTTTATCGTTCTTGCGTTCTTCTAGCTCTGAGATTTTGATTTGGGAGGAAGCTCTCAAAGTCACCTTCAACATCTATTGTTTCATACCAATTGAAGATAACTATCTTTCCTTCTCTATCAAAAGCAAAAATTTGATCTCCATCTCCTATTACCGAAAAGAAAGGAATGTAGTCCGTAAAGCCTTCATCATGAATTCTTCGTCTTTGACACGATATGTCCAGACAATTCAGGTATCGTTATCTGATATACCATAAACCATGATTCCACGGCAAAACTCCCCAAAACGGAGCAACTTCGTACTCTTTTGCCATTGGCCAGATTTCTTCTCTAACCTCCATATATAGACCGCCTAGAGGAGACATAGTAAACTCCTAAAGTCTTCAGGTAACTTTACCTTGAACTCATCCTCATATGCCTTTACATCTTCTTCTGATGGTGAATTGCCTCCACATGCGAATACCTGATATGTATCACGGTCATAGTTTCTAAAATAATCATAAACTTTTTCGATGACATATATACCTCACTATCCTAAATAAATATACTCGCAAACTATGTCGCATAGTCCGCCATTTTGCATCATAACCAAAATAAACAGGATACCTTCCATCCCCAAAGCCTGATTGTATCATTGGAATTGACAGTTCAAATTTGGAATCTTAAAGTTAATCCAGTCACCACCATCTCTTTGGTACAGTGGATGTTCCTTATCGCTCTTAGCAAAGATTTCTGCAAAGAAATCGTCATATATATTCTTTCCTGGATTTGCTGCATTCCACTTTTCTTCAAAATCACAGTACGCATTTCTTGTATCAACATCAACAATTGTTGCAAGTCCAGCATCCACATTAAATCCGAATATACTATCCTCATCAACATCATCAAGATTTTCATCGCCCTTTAGGGCCTCATAATATTTGATAGGAGCATTATCTGAGAATCTCACTCTACTGAGAACATACCTATAGTTATCCTCGCTTATCTTTGCAACTAAAGTCTCAATGCGAAAAGTTCCCTTAGGTACAGATGTTAAATAAGGCTTCTCATTTCTACTTAGCCACACTAAAGGGTCTCTTACAAGGATTTCTCCCGTAGGAAATTTTATCTCCCCCATATCTAATACAAATATTCCTTACTATGAATTTCTTTCATCTTAAAGCATTCGCATAATTTACCGGCTGAGTAAGAGTTCCTTTAACTTTCTTCATATTTTGCATTCCATTCCTTTGATGGCTGTAGCTTTTCCATATATCCCTTTGTTTAGATAAACTTATCCGTTAATTCCACTCACATTCAATCTCGTATTTACCGCTCACTATCATATTTGCAAGATGTCCGCATGAGATAATCAGGGTTCTGTATCTGAGATCAAATGAGAATTCACTATCTCTTCCATTTATAAAAATGTATATATTTCTACAAACATAGCTCTCTAAAATCATACTCTGTAATTTCGGTATCGAATTCTTCACTGGCTAAAATTCTATGCATTCATAGTTTTCTCCATGAACGCATCGATTACATCTAGCTTATTATCATTTAACCATGAAACCTTTTTCTATGAACTTTCTATTGCTTCTTCGCTTTTTATCTACATTTTCGAAGATAACATCAGTTTCTCACCCCATATATCTCATTTTTCCAAGATATGCACCGCTATAGATACCATCCTCTTGCAGTTTAAACTTGTTACCTTCAATCAAAAATCATATTATCCATGTATCGACCCCATAATAAATAAGTTAATTTAATGCATTTAGAGCGTTTAAGATATAAGTAAATTATCAGCTATTTTGATTATATTTTCAATATAAATTTATAATTATATGCATCAAAAATAACCCTTGGAAAAATAGATTAAAACTAAACCATGGGTCACAGCTAAATATTATTTTGGGTTGGTAAAAACTATTTTCTTCTCTTTATAGCTCCTGCTGTAGCAATCGTTGAGCCTGATAGAATTATAATCATCATATACAGAAAAAGCATTTGAACTGTCACCTGTCTTAGGGCAGGTGTCTTAGGTTTTTGTGGAGTCTTTGGTGAGGTGGTAGTTTCGGCTTATCCTTATTTGTAATCACGTAGCCACTATCCTGACTGCCTGTTATCTGCACGATAAAAATTCCAGTTAATCTTTCTTTTACAGTGTAAATGTAAAGCTTTACCATTCCTCATCATATTTAGGAAGATTACTAAAAGTTATCTTCCATTCTCCTGCAGGATTAGGTCTCATTGTTTCATATCCAATGGTAAAGGATTATCTCTACTATCTTCAGTTGCACGATAAAGCTCTATTTCAATGCTTGTAGGAATAGCAGTAGCTGATGATACCTGCCATCTCTTTGTTACATCAACTGAGGTTAAGTCGCTATCTCCCATGATAACTGTGCACATTTGATCCTATGCCAGCACCTCTTGTTGCAGACTTGTTTCTGGAGATTTTGACTCTTGCAAGCGCTTTTGCATTTGCGTCATCCTTAACATCTGTAGTTAGCGAGATATAATCATTATTTATTGCCATCAGACGTCCAGATAATTTATTTAGTGGCACGGGTTCACCGTTTTCGTCCTTCCATAGATATGCTGTTCCACCCATCATAAATGGTGAAATTTCATATGCTGGATCGCCGCTATGTGTACCAAAGGCAGTACTTACTAGAATGTACACACTCATTTGCAGAAGCAGCACTGTTATTATACAGTGCTACACCGCTTTTTAACGTAAATATGCGTATCTGAGCTTGGGCAAGAAGCATAGCCTCCTCCTTCGAGCTGCAAAGGGTATTTTCAGTTATAAGGGCATTTTTTATCTTTAGAACACCATTATTAAAGCCAGTACTCTCTGCAAAGCCGTTTACGTATATTCCGCGCCTCCAAAAAGCGCTGCTTCCAAGTCCCGATCCTAGCATTTCGTTATTTATAATTGAACCACCTGAGATTGTTGCTGTACCAGTGCATCTCCAATACCAGCCTGTATAAAAATACCACCACCTGATGCTCCAGACTTATTACCACTGATAGTTCCACCTGTCATAGTCAGGTTCTCTGCGTGCGTTTGACTTAGTGTAAGTTCCTACAGAAATTCCACCACCTACTTCTTCTGAATAGTTATTGCGAATAACCGCATTGTCACTTATATTCAGATTGTTGAACGTCGTACGACCAGACCATGTAGCAATACCGCTCCAGATGCAAATGTACCTGGACCTGACAAAGCACTATTATTTTCAATAACTCCTCCTGACATGTTGAAGTTTGCACTCCACTCTAGGTAAACTCCTCCACCCCATGTAGCCTGATTATTTTTGATGGTTCCGCCTGTCATATTAACTGTGGATAGATCAATGTAAACAGCTCCTCCAACAGCTATATTGTTGTCTTTTTACGATAGTTATTTTTGCAAAAACAGTACCATCCTTTTTGATATCTACATTGGCACCTCTAATATATACAAGATTTTCATGTTGAGTTATTGCTTTGCATAGCAGCCTTTATTTCCATCGATAGTTATATCATGAAGTGTAGCATCATTATCAATTCTAAGAACATCACCTCTGAAAGATGAATCTCTTTTTAAGAATTGCATTAGTTCCGCTTAATGAAACATCCCCGCTAACAAAAACAGTACCTGTAACCCATATTGTCTTTGACTCCCGGATTTGCTGCAGCAATCTCCTTAGCTTTCTCAAATGTTTGAACAGCATTTTCTGCCGTGCTAGCATCCTTTTGTGTCATCGCCTGTATCACCATTAAGATAAATCTCAGTAGCTGAAGTAGGCAAAGCAGCCAGTGAAAGCCTTCCTGTAACTAGCCTATTATTCACGTCCTCGCCTGCATAAGCATTAAATGTACTAAACCCAAGCATAACAACTAAAATAGAGCTTTATTATTGCTGCCAAAAATCCTAAGTTTTGCTAAATCAAAAATAAGCCCTGAGTTTATTTTTCTCATATTTGTCCCCCTTAAACCAAAACTCTATCAAAAATGACCTTTTGCATTAAATACACTGAATTGTAGTCCTATCGTTTCACTTGTATCTAAAAATCATTTTTCATAAAAATTTTCTAATTATAATATAACATAGTTCTCATTCATTACCAATACATTTAATTTAAAATATGCATTGATATAGAATAAAGTGGTATAATGCTATTTAGATATTTAATCAATTCTATTTGTTGAGAGGGTTTTTAATGGCTTCATTCGTATTTGTTTTATTTTTATTTTATAGGCATTATGACACTTTCAGTTACGCTTTTCATGTATTTTTAGATTAGCATTTGCCGTTATAAGACATAAAGAAGTTCCAAGATGGATTTACAAACTCGGACAAGCTGTTCAGGGACGAATGCCAATTAAAATATGACGATGTGATTGATTCAAAAGCTCTTGCCGAAGCTAGTTTTGCTATCATTACTTTGATACTGACAATCTAGTATTAGGATATTTCTTTTATCAAAGGTCAGGTAATCTAGATTTTTGCAATATTTAAATGTCTAAAATTACAGTTCTTATTGTGTTGGTACACCGCATTGTGATGTTTATAATTAAGTTAATTTATGTAAAGCTATCATCTAGTAGGAACTCCACCTATATTCTCCTGTAAATGCAATACTAGGTGGATTCTTAATGACAGCCTTTGTCATTATGCTTTTGCCTAGGTCTTTCAGGATATCCAGAAAAACCTGTTAATGTGCAGATATCAAATGTTAATGTTACTATTGGAGATACGCAAGCCTCTAAGCTTTTTAGCAGATGGCTTTAGCTTTGAAGGAAAGACGCCAGATAGTGAGTAACAAACTCACGTAATGATCATTTCTTTTATGGCGAACGCGTTCAGCTAATTCGCAATGGAAAATCCTATGGTTATGTTTATTTAACACCAAAGTGGAATGATACAGACAAACTAAAAGACTGTGTCATTACCTACTACCGCATATCTGGTGATAATAGTCAGCTATCTGAGGTTAAGATAAACAATATTGATATATCAAAACTAAATCTTAGTGATTTTTAAGAGCAAAGATTTAAAGAATATCTATTCTCTAGATCCTTTAAATTCAGAAGAAATTCGACTCGAAGATGACTACACTCTGGTTATGCAAACCAACGAATATTCTCTATGGAAGAGATACAGGATAGAAGCTAAGTTCTATGCCGATGGAAAAACTAGATAATTATAGTGTTGGAGCACAATATGAAATATGGGAGTAAGCTGATAGCCTACTCCCATATTTTGATTGCTATTTATTTCCCATATTATATCCTTAACCAGTTTATATGTTTCCATAAACTTGAGATGAAAAGCCTCTTTATCACTCGTTATCTCTTCATATATATCATTGAGCGTTTTAGCCGGCGCGAGAGTCCAAAGAGAATATTGATTAAGCTCGATTTCAGCTATTTTTCTAATTTATCGAGTATTAGACCTAAATCTTTATGGTTAAACCAACAGTCCGTATCGACAGCAAACTCCTTACCATCGGAGTTATGGAAATTTTGATATCAAAAAATATCATCAAGACTGAAATTATCATCTAAATTTACCCTCGACATTTTTAGATAAATGCGAACATGCAATCTCACTATTTAAAAAGTCATCCATGCTCGGCTTATCTTTTTGCAATAAACGAGTACATGCTAAGTGATACTCGATTTTTCTCGGCGTTTGATCTATTTTCAGATACAAACAGCAAAACCGTATTCGCCCCTCAAATTCAACACTAAGCACATCTCCCTGCTTAAAATATGGCTCGCGCTTTACTCTCGACTTAGGCACCTTGATAGGTCTGGGATTTTCGCTTTGAAGCTGTATAGCTAATTTATCAAGGACCCTTTGCCTTTGTGACTTCGACTTGCTGTCAATTTCAAGCCAAAAGTCATCAGCTCCATTCTCAATTAGCTCAAGCGCCTTAGTCTTTTATATCTTCCGGAAGATGTCCTATCTTCCAAAAGCGAATAAGCGAGTGCGGTCCAATAAATTTCTGCGTAAAAATTATCTGTACAATAATTGCTCTCCTCATCTAAGATATCAGCAATTATATTATCTACATTCTCGCCGTCCTTATATCTTTCGACTATAGCATTATAGATGTCATAAGCATCGTCGCTATCTATAATCTTTACTCCATCAATAGCCATTCTGTTCTATAAACTCCCTACTATGTTTTCTACGAGCTCAGTGATATCCTTTGAGGCATAGAGAATTTCATCTGGGTCATGGATATAACAGATCACTTGTGCCATATCACCATCCTCGTCAGGATCAAAGTCTAGCATTAAATAACAGCTATCACAGTACTGTGCAAACGGAATCCACTTCTCGTTAAAAAGATATGGCTTTATTCTAGTATCGCGCATCTCCTCAATATCTTCATCAGAAAAATACTCAGGATAATCTGTTAGCAAAGCATTCTTATTTTGAAAATAGCTCTTGCAGCTTTCAATTTCTGAAAGGCTCATTAAATTGAAGCACATATAGCGTTCGTCAATCTCACAAGGCAAAAATGCTCATGTACTTGCTTCCATTTTTGTACTTATACAGCTCCTTGAATCCATCTGGTAGGCTGATTCCTAAGCTTTCTTCAAATTTAGAAAGTTCATCATCAGAAGCTCCTTCCAGTTCAAGATACTCATCATAATATTCTTCTTCGATAGGATCATCTAAATCCCATTCATCAAAGTTTTCGCAGATATACTTTTCAATTAGCTTTATGTTTTCAATCATTCCCATTGCGCTTATCTCCTTATATGTCTCCGTCTATAACTTTTTGAAGGTAACCTGATATATCTTCCATGAAATCCTTGAAGCTACAAAAGATCATAAAGTTCCTCATGTTCAAGGTCATATGCAGAAATCTTTTTGCTCTTAGGATTCCAAACTATATAAAAGTGATCATAATCACCAGTTGACTTTGAAATTCTAAGAAGCTTTTTCTTCCAATTTTCATTGGAATAGTTTCTATCAAAGGGAAAAAACTCAATATAGTCAAAATCACAGTCATCAAGTTCGAAGCGAAGCTTGTCCCTTGTAAAAACTCAAGCAATGGTTTCGAAGCTTATATGCCTTAAGTTCGTCTAGCTTGTTTTTGATACTATGAAAATCCTCAGGCTCAAGTGCCTTAAAGTATTCAGCCATCTCCATATCGCCCTTTTTCTATGGCAATGCTGTAAGGCCTCATTCCATCCTTTTTCGGTAATTGTAACATCGGCACCATGCTCTACTAGGATATTTGCACATCTTTTAAATCAAGGTATCTAGCTGCAACACATAGTGGCGTTGGGACAAAAAGAGTAGACATCATCAGCACGGTTGTAATTGATATCTACACCTCTTGCGATGAAGAACTCTAGAGCCTCATAATTGCCTTCACTTACAGCTTTTTCTGAAGGCTGGACCTCCATACTTTTTAACACTATGCCCTAGCTCGTCTATCAAAGCCAGATTTTCAATTTTACCTCCATACAAAGCCTGCTCAAATGCATCTGAATCGACTCTGTTTAGAACATTAATTTTCGCGCCATGCGAAACCAAATATCTAATTATAGGGCTCATCGCAATAGCGTACAGCTAGAATAAATGAAGGATTTTTCCTCATCATTTAAATCAGCACCCTTTTCTACTAGCCATTTTACTGACTTCTCCTTGTTCATAATCAAAGCAAGGGCAAGTGGTGAAAAGACTTACATATTTGGAAAAACTTGATTTCTTCGTCTAGGTCTAAACCCTTTGATAGTTCTTTTATCAAGCATATTAATATTCTCATCTATAACATAACTAGCAAGCTCTGGTATGCTATCATAGCTACCTATGCCTTTTATTTCTATCATAGTATTTCCTTTAATCCTTGCTATTTTCTAGCTAGAAACTTACCTTTACATTTTCACGCTCAGCTTCGTTTTGCACCTCAAACATTGGCTTAGCAGAGAAATTAAATATCTTAGCTACAATTGCTGATGGGAATGTTCTGCATTTGATATTAAATCTCTTAACAACAGCGTTGTAGTACTTACGTGAATTTGCAATGTCTTCTTCAACATTATTTAGCTGGTTCATAAGATCTTTGAAGTTTTCGTTTGCCTTTAGCTCAGGATAAGCCCTCAGCTACTACGAAAAAGGCTTCTTAATGTTCCAGTAAGAATGTTTTCATTTTGAAGTTTTTCTTCTGTTGTTGATGATCCTGCTACAGCATTTCTTGCAGCTACTACAGCTTCAAGAGTCTTTGATTCATGAGCAGCATAACCCTTAACTGTTTCAACAAGGTTTGGAAACTCAGTCATATCTTTTCTTGAGATATACGTCCATGGTTGCAAAACCTTCTTCACAGTTTGCAGACAACTTTAACAAAACCGTTGTAATTTACAATTAACCATAGTAGTAGCAATACAACTATTCCTATAATCACATAAAAGTGACATATCAACACCTCGTTTTTCTTATTAGTATAATGCAATAACTTATTGCTATCTTTGATATATCATAGCACCATATTGATGCTTGTACCAAATATATTTGGGCTTTGGTTTGCTGCTTTCGCTTACCAAGCGCCACCGCCGCCACCACCGGCACCACCGCCTGAGAAATCCTCCACTGAGAAGATTCCCACCCACCAACATCTGGGTTGAAGCATGTATTCCATCAAAAGTAGATTTTTCAATACCGTGCATCATCCAGTGTATATTCATGTAGTCAAAAGCATTTGTACCATGTCCTGCATAGCCACTGTTATTTGGCACCTTTATATTTTCAAATTTCTTGACCCATTTTTTGGTTAGTTTAAATACATATGCATATGGCAGTACATCATAGAAATACGATGGATTTTTGCTCCACAAGCTCATTTATCTTATCTACCTCGGCTAGTTCAATGAAGTTTCTAAATCCGATGATTTCTCCATAAATTTTACGATTATATGCACTTCTACTTTTATTCCTATTATAAGGAATGGCAAAACTAGCGAATATACTGTGATTGCTATATTTACATAAATAGGTGTATCACTTTTTGCTTAAAAAAATAAGATTAATACATTTAGTCCTATTATGAATAATACATATGCAATAGCAGAAAATAGCATACCAAACATACTCTTAGATGCTTTATTTGATTTTCTATAGAATATTTTTCATTCTCAAGGTTTCAAGTAGTGAACCCCACATGGTAGCAATTAGTATACTCATCACTATTAGCGATATTCCTGTTACTAGATTATCGTAAAAACTAAATGTGACTTGTATACGGTAAATAATAGTGTTGTGACAAATCCAATATATCCAATTATTATTGATGTAAATTCGAGGTTTTTTACTCTTATTAGAATAAATGCTCTTTTCCCCTTCAAAATTCCATTCAATCGGGCTTTTTATCTGTTTTATATGATTCACCTATGTTTTTCACCAGCCGTCTCTATATCCACTTCTTTGCCAATTGTATTATGTTTAGTTGATCCAAATAGTGCTTCATAAAATTCATTGACGTATTCTGGCTCATTCAAAGGTGTGTTTTAGAGCTCGTATGATAGTATCCTTCCTGCTATCTCCCTCTATTATCTTTATGTATCCCTTTGATGCAAGATAAAGGTAAAAGTGAAACTATATCTTCTCTATCAACATGCTCATCTACTAGATATCCAAGTTCTGCAGGCGTAATGCCCTCAGGTGGATTAAACATTACCGGAATAATAATTTCCTTATCCTTTTTACTTCTAAGTTTGATGACAATTATAGCCGCTAAACAGGTAATGATGATTCCAACATTTAGTGGATTTGTCCAGCCTTTGCTTGGTGCGCCTTGCCAATAGCCTTCTGGAGCATACGCTAGTAATGTAATACCGTATTTTTGATGGGATCATATTCGCAGAAAAAAATAAAGTGTATTATATTTTCTCATCGTATACCCATCTTCCGAAGTCACTTGTGCTTCCGTAGCCTCCGGTATAGCTCTTCATATCTGTGTATTTAAAGTCATCTGGCAGCTGAACTTTGACATTAGCATTCATGATTATCATTTCCCAGTTTGTTGGGATTACATCAATATATACATGATTTTTTGCATTCGATTGAAGGTAGTTATGAATGGTATACTTGATTCTGTAGCTTTTTCTCACCTTTGACTTCTCTATCTGCATTTTCCGATTTTGATTACGTAGTTACCTTCTTTTTTTCTTACTTCGTATTCGTCACCTTCGACACTTATATTATCAATTTTATAGTTTCCCGAGATAGGTATATATCTTGCAATTCCGTGCTTACCCCAATTAAACAAAAGCATCAATAGTCTCCGTAACCTCATAGCTATAATCCTTGTTGACCCTGATTTCAACATTGAAATATCTAGTCGTTGCTCCCTGGTGATAAATTCATCAACAGCATATTCTGCTGTTTGGGACCTCGTAAATGATGTTTTTTTAGCTCTTCTGTTGATTCACCCTCTGCGAATGTAGGAACTACAGCAAAAGCAATGAAAAATCATAACCAAAATTCCAATAATGCTAATGTGTCTTTTTCATATTAATCTTTAACATATGCATATTTTTCTCCTTAATTTATTCAATATCTGTACAAACTGCATATGGGATATTTTCTTTTCCTGCAATAACGTAAAAGCTTTGTTACCATCAATCAACATTTGTTGATATACTGACATTTCAAATTTATCAAACTCAAGTCTTTTATATAGGCTTCCGTCTTTCCGATCTATCAAAATCGGTTTATTTTTCTCATCGGACAAAAAGCACATAATTCTTGTAATATAGAAAGTTAGATGTTCCTTGGTATTATAGCTATATTTTATGCTCCCATCAGCCAGATTCAGTGCAAAGAACTTTCCGCCTTTTCCATCCGTTCCAAAATACAATATGCCGTCTTTCTCATCAACATCTGTATAAAGATATGCACCAAGTTTAGTCTTCCACATGACTTTTTCCTGAATCAGCCTCTCTACATGCCATTATAAAAGCTGAATGCATATAAACCTCTAGATTTTCCAAATTTATATACCTTACTGTCACTGTATAAATTATCTAAAGGTTCAGGTGCATCTCCTATAACTTTTGAACTGCGTATCAGTCACCTCTATCAATTTCTCTAATGACTTTCTATACCCCTTATATTTCTTTTGTATTAATTATGAATCTCCCATCTTTCTCGTAAAGCTCGCAATCCAGAGCCGAAATATCGTCTAGATCCATAAGACGAATCTGTCCATGATTCGTAAAATTAGTGGAAAAAAATTGGTAAGTATAAATCCATGCATATGTCTTTTGTATCATCTACCTGAGCAGTATAAGATACACAGCTAAGCACTGCGATTTTATTCTTTATCTTATATATTCCTATAGTATTATTTGCTCTTAGTTCAATGTCATCCCAAGTCAAAGGATATGCTATTAAATGATTCATATTTCTTCTTCCCAAGCTTTCTAAAGTTATCTATATGATATCCGAAATAGCTTTTTCCGGATTTTCCATAAAAATTCCATGCTCAGGCATATTAGTGATTTCACCTAAGAAAAATCATAGGTAAATCATCGGAAAAAAAGGATATTCAATTTGTATATCTTCCTTTATCGTAACAAGTGTTTTTCTTTAATCATCCAAATCACCAAATTAATCCTAATAAACCTCGTATATCAAGTCTTTATCAGCATTAAGTTCATCATCAAATTTAACTAGCAAATATAACTCTCCTGCGTGAGATTCACCTGCATAGTATCCTAAAGCAAAGGCGCCATAACACCCACTAATATCAAACATTACATCTGTAAGTTCAAGTTTTTCGTTTTATCATCATCAAGCTTTTCTTTTATGGTTTGAAGAGCAAAAATTATCAAGAGTCTCAAGCTCTGCAGATAGTTTTGTCATTAGGCTTTCTTTGATATTACTTAAGCTATCTTCATTGTAACCTGTAAAAGCTAAATTGTACTTTTTGAAAGCATGTGGCTAGTAAAAATATATGCCTCCTGAGGTTTCTTCCCAGTTTATGCCATTAAACAAAGTTAGTAGTTCATCTTTATACATAAATCACCTTTCTTTGTTATGATTCTAAGTTGCATATTGCTAAACTATCATTCCCATCGCATATGAACGCATGATTTTCCCCATATATCAATTAGCCTGTATGAAGAACATCCTCGTGGCATAGTAAAATCTATAACCTCATTATCTTCAATCTTGATAAGTTTCTGTTTACCTTTTCCATTCATCTGTTTTTAAATATAGGTGATATTATCAGCCATTTTCTATCGCTTGATATCTTTCCTCTTACACCATGTTTTCCCTTGAGCCTACTCAAATTATCTCTTCCCCATATCTTTTCTATAAATACTCCTGTTTTAGAAATCTCAAGGAACCAGTAATATCCTATAACTCCCATTCCTGCAGGATTAATAATGTTTCCTTCAAGAAAACCATATATTTTCCCCTCTTTTTCCATTATCGATCCTATCATTGGGGGCTGATAGTTAAAATCTACCTTATCAAACTTACCATCTGCACGCTCTATTGCATCTAGATGTTTTTGTCTTATACTTTCATTAGCATATACACAGGCTGCATCAGCTAACCACTGAGCCTTTTTACTAGCAAAATCAACACTTAAAATAGCAAAAGCTATTTGTAGCTTCTAGCGAATTTCCACACCTACACACGATTGGAAATCTACCATTTTCGCCACATACAGCTATTTTCATAGGTATTGCATTTACAGGCCAATCTTCGACTTCTATTTCTTTCCACTCCGCATTTATATCAGTCAACATCCATAACTTCTTTGTTGCAGGGCATAAAAAGCATAACGCCTTCGTTACACGATAAAATCACAGGTTCATTCCAGATATCTCTCTCATCCTTCGCTTCCGGACTTGATATATATCTAAATGTATCTTCTTTTATCCATACTAAACCACAACCAATGTCTTCTATATCTGATGAAAAACACGATTTCATTTTCCCCGTGTGCTATCATGTTTTTGCTGCAGCTGGACTGTACTTAAATGATTTATCAATTAACTTAGTCCCTTCAAATTTAAAACTTTTAATTATTTTTTTAACTTCATGCTCATTTTTCCTTAATCGTAATAATACACCCTTACACAATTCTTTTTAGTTTTTTTCCTTAGCTCTGTAATCTCTAATTCTTTTACCCTTTGATTTGCCTACAAAAAGGCTGTGTCTCGTCCAACACGCATAGATATCGAAATAAAGTATCTATCTCCGTTACATCTTGGTGCTCGTACCAAATTAATAGTAACACTTTCAATGTTTTTATGAGAAATTTCCTCTTGCCTGGCATTAATCCGCTGTGTATGTAAAGATATCCATCTTTGATATTATATGATGAGAAAAACTTTCCCACTTTTTTTGCACATATAGAAAATCTGCGATATAAAAATAATCAAAGATATAAGCGCTAGTACTATGATAATAATCCTAATTGGTCCAATGCAAGATACGGTAATAAATAATCTAAAAACATAAGTTTACCTCTAGTTAATATGTAAAACTAATATTAATTACTGTAATTATAAACTCTATTTTTCCTGTATTTCTTTTCCACAAATATGCTCTATTTCAATTTCGAACATCTGTACAGCTCTTCCGGAAGATACTATAGCATCGGTAATGATATCCTCGCTTGGGTAATATTTTCTTGCAAGCTTTTTTTAGTATTTCCATCGATTCATCATCGTTATTAAGCAAATGACATCTTCCAAATACAACTACACTCTGTAAGTAAGGTGCCCATTCCTCATCCTTTACTATTTCATTACCGTAAACTGTAAAGCACACCTTATCATTAGCTTTGATTGAATCATACTTATGTCCACTTCTCGCTCCATGAAAGTATATCTTATTATTTTCTTCATCGTATAGGTAGTTGACAGGTACAGCATATGGATATTCCATATCTCCTATAACTGCTAAAAACGCCTCTTCTTGCGTTTTTAAAAGTTCCTTTGCAGTTTCATCAGTGACAGCATTTTTTCTTTCTTCTAAGCTCTCTAAACATATATTTCTCCTAACCTTATTTCCTATAGGTGCACCTTCGCACTATTAAAATCACTTTTCATATATTTAGTTTATTTTATCATACTTTCCTACTCATTAAAAATTAATCCTGCTTATTTACTCCAACATGAAATAAAACCTAAGTTGAGAAACTTAGGCTTTTACAATATAAATCATTCTAAATTATGCAGTTTTCTGTCTCATTATCTCAGAATACATATCATCTACAGTCTTCATTTTGCACTATCTGTTCATTGTCGATTTCTACATCGTATAACTCCTCTATATCGCAAAGTATCTCAACAATATCATAGGATGTCAGCCCAAGATCGATAACCAACTCTGATGTTCCTTTTTATCTCGCCCTCATCTATATCTGTGTATTCAGCGAGGTATGTAATTAGTTTATCCATGTACTACCTCTTTCCTTATAATCTTACCTAGTCTATTCTTCTTAAAATCATCTAATCTAAGGTTAAATTTCCTTATTTTCTTATAGTTAGGTAATTTACTGTTAAGTTCCTCGATTTCGTGTCCCTATTATGTCTTTCAAATTCATTTTTATCGATGTTTTTGATATGATTCTTCTAGAACTAGTTCAGCTACAAGAACTTGGTTCTTACCTAATTTTTTTCATCGTGTATTAAAAGCTTCTTTAACCTCTTCAAAAGACTCTAGCATTAATTCAAGTTCTTCGGGTGAAATATTATTTCCATCATCTAGCACAATTAGATTACTATCTCTTCCGGTAATAAAAGATTGTTATCATCATCAATATATCCGTTATCCATGGTATTAAACCAACCCTCTGAATCTATCTGAGATTCTACATTATCTCTGCCATAACCATTCATAACTATATTGCCTTTGATCTTAATTAAGCCGTCCTCAATCTTAACTTTGCAGTACTCATCGACATTAACCTTTCCCACGATCCTAATGGACTTCTCTTGCTTGCACAAGAAACAACAGGAGAGCATTCCGTTATTCCATATCCGTTTAAAAGATTTATACCTAGGTTTCTATAGCTTTCTATAACATCTCCACCTAAAGCTTGCACCACCACAGATAATATTTCTAAGATTTCCTCCGAAAATTTTTGCAGCAACCTGTTTTTTATCTAACCCCTGTGTCTTTGATATAAAAGTTAATCTTCTTCAGTATTCCTTTGCTATCATTGGCACGAAAAACATAATACCAGGTTTATATTTTATAAAAGCTTTATCAAGATTCTTTATATCATCAACAAGACAAAAGCCTTATCCCCAAATAAAGCGGTGTAAGAACATTTGCAGTGATTCCAAACATATGGAAGATTGGTAATATAGGAATTGTATTATATGCATTTTTCAATAACTTCACTATCTATGACATTGGAGCAATGAGCAATATCAGAAAAAAATACTGTCGCAAGAAAGCAACACAGGCTTTGGAAGTGATGTAGTGCCTGATGTATATATGATTGTCGAAATCTTGTACTCCATATCACTAAAGTCAGTCTTTGTTTCTTCGCTAACTTTTTTCAATAGCCTCTATATCATATACTTCAATTTCCTCTCTTATCTTAGGGTCTAATATATTCTTCTGCAATAACTACAGTTGCGCCTGCAAGTATAGTTGCAAGATATTCCACTATCCACTGATAGCTTAATTTGTTAGATATGAATATATTTTTCCATTCATATCGTTTTGATAGATGATATTTGCCTTATCATATATATCTCTTATCAATTTTTGTAGTTAATTTTTGATGTCATCACATTCTACTGCAACTCCATCATATTGCATTATCTCGATCCATAAAAATTAAGTATATTCATAGGTCCTCCTACAAGCAAAACATGATTATTCAACAGATTTTAACGATTCTACCATATCAATTTTTCTAACCTTTTGCACTCATTATCAAATTAATTATCAAGGATGTTGCAATTACAGTTAGAGAACATATTGCGAGCAATTTGAAATTAATAAATGCAATCCATTCAAAAGTTATCAAAAGCAAACTATTTTTACATAGACCTTTAAGAAAGCTGTTGATACAAAGATTCCTATAATCCATCCAATTGCAATTACAAGAATGCAATCTTTCATAACTATTCCTCGTATTTCTTTTTTTGCATAAAAGCCCAAGACTTTAAGTGTCGCATACTCTCTAGTCTTTTCTATAAAGTTTAGTGTGCCCAAGTTATATAGTATTATTATAGTTAAAAGGAAGGATGCCATTATCAAAAAGTCTAACAATTGAATTTACACTCTCAACTAGCTCATCAAGATTACTTCTCTGTCTGGCTTTAGTAATTATTGAGTTAAAGCCTCCAATATCTTTGAGCTCATCTTCTGAAATATTGTTAGCTAGAATGACATTAGGATTAAATTCTCCAAAAATTCTCTTCGTAGTATTTCTTTGAAACTGCTATTCCTTGAGGACTAAGAGTCTTTGTAATATTGCTGATTTTTACATTAACCCAGTCATTCTCCCTAATAGCCTTATCTTTTACGTAATCACCCTTTTTAATATTAAGCTTTGTTGCAAGCTTATGAGTTATTACTGCAGATTCATTGTCAAGGTTTATTAACTTTCCAGACATATCCTCATATCTAATGAGATTCTTATTTTCTGATGCAATAAAAATTTCCTTCTTTGTTTGACCACCGAACTTCAAATCCATTTCTGTCTCATAGTTAAGCTGTTTTTCGGTATTCACCTTAGATATGCTCCGAGAGTCAACTATAACTGCTCTAACTTCGTAGTTATACTGCTTGTCAAACACATAGTCATTAGAGTAATCTATTGATTGCTTTATTCCAAGTCCTGCTACTAGTAGAACCATGCCACCCATAACTCCGACTATTCCCATGATAAAACGAATCTTATTTCTGGAAATATCTCTTAGAACCCATCTCCAGTAATATGAGATTTTTGACCAAATAAAAATTCGATTTTTTTCTATCAAAGGTTGCTTTTGCTACTATGTCCATGTTGTTTGCATTTCTCATAGTTTCAGCTGGCATTCCTTTAAGGGCTTTGTTTGTAGCAAATAAAGCTGCAGACATGCAAATTAAAATCATGAGCGCAATAAGTAGATAGCTAGCATGTGCTTGAATTAAATCCCAGTGAGGCATCGTCAAAACGGTCTGCTTAACTTTTAGAAGCGATGGTGACGTCACCTTTCGTCCAAGGATTAGTCCAACTACAGATCCTAAAGCCGAAATGAAGAAACCATAGAACGCATAGTGAAGTCTTATCGTAGATTTACTTATACCTATAGCCTTCATGGTTCCTATAATAATTTTCTGCTTTTCCAATCAGCCTTACCATGGATGTGTACATTGTAAGTAGAGATAGTAATATAAATATCATTGAAAACAGAACTGACATTTTCTTCATCTGATCTGTCTCTTTCTTAAGTGTGTTATATGAATCTAAATTCTCTCTTGTAGATGTCTTTATATAACTTTCACCTACTACATTCTTTAATTTGCTTTCACTTATCTTAGAATCTGTTTTTAATCTTATTTCTGTATAAAATGGATACGGACTTAATTTGTTAAAATTTTCCTTGCTAACAAACGCATAACCATATTTTTTTATGATTAGGTATAGTTTCAGAAAACGAGCCTGTATAGTAAATATACTCTGAATCCAGCACAAAACCCTTAACTTTGAAGCTTTGGTGCTTCATCTTAAATTCTAGACTTATCTCATCTCCTATTTTTTTATCTTATTTTTCTTTTGCAAACTTACTATCAAGCCATATTCCATCTGAGTTCACATCATACTTTTTCTCCTTCAATAAGCTCAGGTTTTTAGGCAATCAGTATTATCCATTGCATTTAATTTCACATTATTTTCCGTTCCAGAAAGCGTTGTTTGCAATGATGAAGCTAAAGTTACTTTTTCTCACACCCTTAATTTCTTTAAGTTTATCTTTAATATTTTCATTAAAAGCCTTTTGTGTAAACCCATTGATCTGCTAAATTTGTTCTATTTGAATAATTCTTTGCCGATATACTAGCTCCATTCCAAACTGAAGCCATACCAGAGAATATCATTATCGATATGAGTGCCATAAAGAAAACCGAAATGAACTGCATCCAGTACTTCTTTATATCTCTCAACATTTTTATTATCAGATATCCCATTACCACTCAACCTCCATTATGCTCTTTTGGATGCTCATTTTTCTACACTTAGAATCTTGCCATCCTTAAGCCTTACTAGGTTATCTGATATTTCCTCAAGTTTGGAATTATGAGTAACTATGATAAGAGCTATCTTGTTTTTCCTTGGCTGTATTCTTTAGGAGGGATAGAACTTTTAGTTCCAGTCGCACTATCTAATGCTCCTGTCGGTTCATCGCACAGTAAAAATCTTAGGATTTTTTTACAAGTGCCCTTGCAATTGAGAGCCTCTGTAGTTCTCCCCTGAAAGATTTGATGGAAAAAGTGACTTTCTCTTAGTTAAACCTACAGCCTCAATTACCTCATCAACATCTAGGGGATTTTTTGCTTAGCTTTGCAGCTATAGCAACATTCTCCCTAGCTGTCAATGAAGGTATCAGGTTATAAAACTGAAACACAAAGCCTATCGATTCCCTTCTATATAACTCAAGCTTCTTCTCACTGAAACCTGCTACATTTTTGACCATTGAATATGATATTTCCTTCAGTAGGTCTATCCATTCCTCCAAGTAAATTTAGCAAGGTAGATTTTCCCGAACCTGATGGTCCTAGTATTACAGTGAACTCTGCTTCTCCTATGGCAAGATCCACCTTATCAAGAGCACGAATTTCATCGCTTCCCATTTTTGTATATTTTTGAAACTTTATCAAACTCAATTAACATTTGAATTTAACTCCTTTCATTCATTAACTACAGTATTTTAAACAGTAAACAAGATATATTTCCTCCATATCCATAACTAATTCCTATGTAGTATCCATCCTGTTCAAACCTATTCAAATCCTTGTATTCACTTATGTTTTACCAGGAAATCTGCTGATAATCCATGAGCATATTTTTTTCATATTATTATAGAAACATATTTCATCATTTTGAACCAGCTTTAATAATACTTGACCAAGCATCTCCCCAAAAATTTGGAACAAAAAGTTTCTTATCTTGCCTCTTTGTATTAGGGTTAGCCTTGCATAAATCATCAATTAGACAATTTACCGAATGTATGAACAAAAATAATTATCATTTGCTATATGGATATTCTTTATGTCTACTAGTTCATAACATGACTTTTTCCCTACTTATTGTCACCCCTGAAATGTTATCCGAAAAACAACATGCGTTGCTCTGGTCTATCATAATAACAATTCTTTGGGAGTATATCATCGCTTATACAAAGAATATTGTTTAATTTTTCGTTATTCCTTAGCAATCTATTTGCGTGTTCAATACAGCTAAATAATCCATTGCAAGCCTGCTGAGTTATGCCTATATGCGGAATCGATTTATTTATTTTATCAAGACACCTATTCAGTGGATAATCTAAAAAGTATTCCATGAACCTTTTTTTCGTTTAAATTAAAAGTTCTTATATTCTATAAATGTGCTGTTATACAAAATATAATCTATATTCTCAAGCTCATACTCTTCTATAAAGTTATCTTGAATACTCTTTTCATAGCATTCCTTATCCTTATTTGATACATAGCATCCCACATATCCAAAAATTTTCAAGATTGCATTCCTTAGAAAAATACAAGATTATTTGATTTAAGCATTTTTAAGTCGTAAAAATTCTCCAAATCTCACATCTATATTTTTTTAAATATAGTTTATGCATAACAATAGCATTTCCTTTCCGCTCGTATCTATGACTATTTTCTTTCTCTCCAAGTTTCAACTTCCAAAGGCGCTTATTCATACATGTCCTCGATTCTAAAATCAGGGAAATACTTAAGAGCCCTCATCTATGTCGCTTACAATACCGACGCATTTGGGACTTCCACAACCCTTTTGCAGGCCTGAAAGAGCATGTTGAAAATACGCATAGTTTCCACCATGTATAGCTAGGGCAATCGACTGTACGAATACACCGTATATTGAAGGTGGCCATAGATTTGAAAAATAGAAGTTCCTTTTTACATCAAAAACTTTTACCAGCATGTTTCCATAACTTAGAAAAAAACTTTCATAAGTATTAGAGCTATTTCACCTGCTCCTTTCGCATTCTCAATAAAGTCTTCCCTTAGCAATATTCTTTCGCCATTCTCAAGCATGTGACTTGTTACTTTAATATTACTTAATTCGTAAATTTCGCCGTCTTCGTTCATGCAAATGTCATTTTTAAAGTTAAATCTTACATTATACCTTAGCTTTTTATCATTTAGATTAGTAACATCAAAGAGATCTATTCCATCATCATCAATCTTTGCAAATGTACTTTCATTATATAGTTTTGCCCCAGTCTTCATGTAATTCTCATAAAAAAACTTATGGCTCCTACAACTAACTCATGCGTATGCCTGCAACATAAAAATTAGTGGATCTTGAATTTTTATTTTCAATGCTTAGCTCTTCTCCTATAAGAACCTCCTTAAGTTTTCTATTAAGAAAAAAGTCTTGCACAAGGCATACCTTGAGACCCTTTAAAGTTTTCCTTTAGCTCAACTGACTTTATAGTTCTGTTTGCATTTTCAATTTCAAGGATAACTGTAGTAGGAAGCTTTGTATCAAAACCATTGATATCAGCAAGATTGCACTGCCAACAAAGCAATGTCGAAGTTGTCTCAGACTCGGATATTTTAAATCCAAAGATTCTCTTACAAGATACATCCTTGAGATTTGTTTCTGAAATCAGACCTAAAATATCATCGTAGTTTTCTATATCCCTTCCTATCTCAAAATTGCTTTCCATGCTAATCAATCCTTTTTGAAATTTTTATCCATATACTCAAGTATTTTCATTGGGCTACTAACCTCGGTAATATCATTTGTCTCAAACTTAAACCCTGTCATATCTTCAATATCCGTTATCAAAGAATATACACTTAACGAGTCCATTCCTAGTTCTTGGAAGTCCTCTGCAGACATTATCTTTTTCCTCTGTCCATCCGTATTTATCAGAAAGTAACTCTACTAACTTATCCTTATATTCCATATCATCTATTCTCCTTATATAAAAACTCTCTTATCTTCAGGAATTCCCTCAATGCACCATTCCTTTAAGAGTTTTTATCTATTTTTCCTGCAAGAATTATAGGCATTTCAGAAATGAACTCAATCTTATCTGGTTGTTTATAATTAGATAGATTTTTAAATAAATACTGTGTGATCTCACTCTTCTCGATACTTTTTCCAGCTACTGGAACAACAAAGGCTATAATTTCTTCTCCAAGAACCTCGTGGTCTCTACCAACAACTGCTACTGTCTGCACATTCGGAATTTGCAAGATTTTTTTCTTCAATGTCACTAGGATATACATTGAAACCGCCTCTTATTATCATGTCCTTGCATCTTCCAACAATACTAATATTTTTCTCTATCATAATATCTTGCTAAATCACCAGTGTATAACCATCCTTCATCATCAATTATGGTAGCAGTTTTTCAGGCTGATTGTAATACTCCCTCATGTTATAACCTCTTACGGCAAGCTCACCTATTTCGCCGTGTGGCACACTCTTTCTTGTATTTTGATCTACAATTTTTTTATTTCAACACCAGGAATAGCTCTTCCCACCGTATTCATTCTCACATCTAACGGGTCGCCAATTCTTGTCATTGTTACAACACTTGTTCCTTCTATAAGTCCATAGGCATTTAAAAAGTTCACAATTTAACTTTTTCCTCAATTCTCTGCGCAAGCTCAGGACTGCATAGGGATCAGAAACTACAAGTTTCTTTAATCCACTAAACTTTGTAAAATTAATTATTCTACAGTTTAATAGTAAGGTCCACATAGTCGGCTGGGTGTGCAATATCGTATCTTCAGCTTTTGATACTTCTCTTAGAATATCGTTAGGATTAAAGCTTGAAATCATCTTAAACCTTTCCTCTGTGCAGAAGTTTATCAAAAGACTAAAGGAATCCCTGAGCTGAGTACAATGGTGCAATGGAAAAATGGTCTATCCACATCCTCTGACCAAAGCTTCGTACTATATAGTGAAATCTTAACTATATCATTGTTCTTTAGAACTACTCCCTTAGGCATTCCAGTTGTTCCAGAAGTGTACGAAATCATTGCATCATCATTTGCATCTATTTCTTCAAGATTTTCTATACCATCAAAGTCTGATTTAAGAAGTTCATCAAAACATAAACCTTTATGTCCATAATGGTTTTCACCCATATAAATTATCTTATCAAGTTTGTAATCATGACCTTCTATTTCATTAACAACCTCATGAGGAGCCATAGTTCCAACAAGTTCTTCGGTTATCAAAACTTTTGCTTGGCAATCTCTCAAAATATTTTCTATCTCGCCAGACTTCCATCTATTATTTATCGGCACAGGGAGTGCTCCTACATAAAAGAGTGCAAAATACGAATAGATGTACTCTATTCTGTTATTCAAAAGTATCGCTACCTTCGTACCCTTCCCGATTCCCATCTTCAAAAAAGCTAGCTGAAATACTTTTTGATATGGTTTAATAGCTGATTATAGTTAATTAGCTCTGTATCGAATAAAATTGCGTTTTTTTAACGCTATTTTCTGTACATATAGTATCTATCAAAGTCCTAAGTGTATAATCCCCTACACCCTTTAAATTATTAATTGTATCAGCAATGGCAATTGGACTTTCAATTAACTTCAAGTCAAGATTAGCTAGGTTAAATTTAACATTAAAAATATTTTTCAAGTTCAAAGATCGTATTTACTAGCTGAAGTGAGTCAAGTACACCACTTTGAACAAAAGGTATCGTTGCAGGTATTTCTACACCAGGAACAATTTTTTTCATTTAGGAACTTTATAACTTGTCTTTCTGTTACTACATTCATCTTCGTTCACCATAAAAACCCTTATAATTTCATCGTCAGTGTTGCCATACTGATTCCGTTTCCGAAACCGAACAGAACAATCTGTTGACCGCTATTTAGAGAGATTCTCTTTTTCTTCAAGTGCTATAGATATTGCAATAGGAATTGATGCACAGCCATTGTTGCCAAGAAACTCAACCCTGATCGACCATTTTTTTCCTTAGGTAGTTCAAGCATCTCGCAAGCCTTTACTGTAAGGTACTTAGTTATCTGATGAGGTATAAAAAGTGATACTTTATCCTTATCAATGTCTAGCTCAGTAAATGTAGAGCTATAAAAACTCGATTGATCTTTTGCAAAATTTGTCTTAATCATCTCCTTTGTCTCATTTTGGAAGTAGAACATATCAACATCATGAGCGTGCATGGTTCCTCCACCCCAAAGAACACCATCATCCCAATAGCATCCTACTGACTTAAATTTTTGATTTATATATATCTTCGCAGCATTCTTCTGCTCTAAGTACAACTGCACCACCACCATCTCCAATTGCAAAGGTTGCATTAGCATTTTGTATCTCTTCTGCCGTCTTATAGTTTGTTTGAAGGAATCTGCTCAAAACTTCCCCCGCAACAATAAGAACTGTGTTTGCTCTCTCAGTCTCTATATACATATTTGCTATTTCAATTCCAGTTAAAAATCCATTGCAAGCATTTTTCACATCATAGCAATTTGCATTTTTGCATCCAAGCTCATTTTGAATTTTCATGGCTGTCGCAGGTTCCATAAAATCCTGAGTAATAGAACAAAAACAGGAGTAAATCTACATCATCTGCTGTAATATTTGCTTTTTCAAGCGCCATTTTACCCGCTTTAATAGCATAGTCGGATGAGTTCTCATGATCTTCTGCGAATCTTCTCTCCCTTACTCCACTTAGAAGTGTTGACATTCCTTTTCTAATATTAAACTTATCAAAGTTCATCTTTGCCTCTAGTTCATCAGATGTAACTATTCTGCTTGGTAGCGCATGGCCTGCGCCAATTATCTTTAGCTTGATATTTCATATATTCCTCCATACCTATAGGCTTACATATTTTCTTATTTCTTCAATTGTATCTTCATCCCACTTGCTTACATCTAGCCCCTTCTGTGATAGGAATGCATATACTAGTCTTTCTACACCAAATGCAAAGCAGGATGTGTAGCAATACTCTCCATTTGCTTTTTGATATTATATGGCTTTTGTAAAAATGCGTTCTATGATAGTTCACAGATGCGCATGATATGTACTCATCATTATTTGGAATTAAAAACTTGTATTCTAGTTTTGAATTTCCTATCATCTGAAATACTTTAGTTTCTTGTAGTTACTAGCAAAGAATGAATCATTTGCGGTTTCACATTTTGAATTCAGATAAAATTTTTCTATCCAAAAACTCAACAAGCTTCTTTGATTCATCAATATATGACTGCATTTTATCTCCTTCGCCAACGAACACATACTCCTTCATATAAAAATTCGTTTAGTCTGCTAAGCTCTTTGATATTTGATTCTTCATTTCTGAAGCATTTACCAGATACAAGAAAAACATCTAACCTCATTCTCGTCAAAGATATCATTCTCCATAGATGGATATACCGCTGCACAGGTTGCATGCCTCAAAACATTTCTTGGAATAAATGTCTTCTTTAGTACCTCATCCATACCTTCACTTGAAGCATTGCAAGAAGCAAACTTTTCATATGTATCAATATCATTGTTTAGCTTGGTTTGAAACATCATGTAATGTGGAAAATTCTCAAAGTAGCCCCCTTTTTACATACTCAGCTACTGGAAATAAAAACTGGATATACTTCCTCATATACATCATCAAATGCATTATATGCATGTTCATTAATTTTTCTTATCAAAATACTCATATATTCTCAAAAAAAGCCCTGAATAGGCAAATGCACCTGGAGATAGTTCTCTTACTATCTTTTTCTTTAATCAAATCTCCATATACACTGTCCTTGTTCAAAAGGCATTCTGTCAGTAAAGTCCTCTATTACGACGTTTTCAAGTTCTGAGCCTTGCATAGTATCTATGATACTCACAAGTCTAAATAATTCTTTTTACTTCTTCATTGTGCTCATCTTCGCAGTAGATAGTCACCTGGTTTTCACTTTTTATCAAAAGCTTTTAACCTTTGAAGAAATATAGGGTATCATGTCGAAAAAAACACCCTTAGATCATCTTTTTTAGATTGTCCACAGTAAAGTCAAACATTTTACACTCCTTTAGTCTGTTCTCATTATTAAGTATTTTTAGCGTACAAACATGGATAACCTTTTTCGATTGTAAAATTAGTTAGTCTTCGGTATCTTTAGTTAGTTATCACTAACTAAAGGATAGCACTCTTTAATTATATTTTCAATATATTTTTTTATACAGAAATTATTGGAAAATATAACAAAATTCACAATTACACTTTGTAATTTGCTCAGATGAAAAAAATTATGTATAAAAACTCCCTACCATATGGTAAGGAGCTGTACATCAAAAACTTATTTAACTTTCTTAACCCTATATTTGATACTTACAATTAGAGCAGAGCTAGCAAGCATCAGGCCTATGTACAAGTATATATTACTTTCATCACCAGTGTTTGGTGTCTTAGGCTGTGGCGGATTCTTTGGAGCAGGAGTTTTTGGATTGATTTCCTTATTTGTAACAACAAAAACCGCTGTCCTGATTGCCAGTTATTTGTGTATTATAACCTGGGATACTTTTTCTCTGTTACGTAGTACTTATACTTAACCCCATCTGCTCCTTCTGGAGTGTAGAATTCATATAAGCTAGAAAATGTATGCTTCCAGTTATTTGCAGCATTAAGCTCTACTGTAGCTACTTCCTCATCCACTTTAACCTTGACATGCTTATTTAATGTGTAGTCAAATTTCATATAGTCACATGCCCTGTGCAATGTAAGTTCAGCCTTTGATTGACTATTGCCTATCCATTTCTTTTTCGACAGATACATCGATTAAGGATCTATTCAAAAATGATATTTCCATTAAAATAGCTAGTTTCGTATCCAGCTAACGGATCTTCTTTAGTCGTATATTTAATTTCGTGTCCATCATTCTCATCATATCTAGGATAATCAATAAATCTGCCTTCCCAGTCACCATCCTTTGTTAGCTGCATCGTTCCGACAACAACCCCATCTGCAAGTAGATGTACTGTAATAGCGTTTTGGAATAGGTACGCTCGATACTTCTACTGGAGCTGATATCAAAAGCATCAGAATCCGGATCGTAATCTTCTATAATTTCTTCAGTTATTGTTGCTTCCCTAGCATGTACTGCTGGAGCTTCAGACAAAGGCTCTGGAGCCGCAGCAGGTGTTCAGAATCTAGATTTGTAGCTATCATCCCAGTCATAGTAGGTGGGTCTGCAGGAGAAGGTGTTCCTGGAATAACTATGTTAGGGCATGACATTCCATACCTTACCTACATAGATATCTCTAAGTGGTACAATCTTAATTACAAAGCCATTTGTAGCATTTCCACTTAGGCTATATTTGTATTTTACACCATAATCTGCTGCTTCATATGTAATTGTATAATTGATTTCTGTACCAAGAGAATTATACTTAGGTACATTTAGAAACTTAGATTTCCAGTATGTATCATATGTTATAGTAATAGTCTGTTTGAGTTCGCCGTCTGCCATAAGATTAACATTAACAGGCACTCTATAGTTTCCTTTCCAATCCACTTCTACTGGAATGTCAATATTAGATGATGTCGCTGTTTCAGCATAAGTTGATTTAGCGCTCTGACCAATAATTAGAATTGCAATGAAAACGATGAGCAGCATCAAGCTAGTCATACGTTTAGCATGTCTCCTTTGCATATTCGTTCCCCCTTGTTTTTGACACTATGTCTTGTATACCAATATAATTAATTAAATCATATTTTTCGTTAGAATTGCAATATTTTTTTGGTCAATTGTGTATATTACGTCCAATTTATTTTTGACAAAGATTTTACTAACAATTTTTCATATATCAAATCAAAATAAAAACGAGGAGAATAGGAAATGAATGAATTGCCCTCTCCTCGTTTTATGGGTTTAAATTAATCTATAAAGATTCTATTATGCTCTTCTTTTTTTAGCCATTATAGTTACAAAGATTGAACCTGCAATTAGGAATGCAAATACATATCCTAGACTTCCTGTATCGCCTGTATTAACAGGTCCTGATGCATTTGCAACATTAAAAGCTTGTGCTTGCGGAACCATTATTGAAGCTTACTGTAATAGTGTGATTTCCATTGCTTAAACTTCTTAGATATGAAGAACGAATGCTAATTCTTACACTTCCACGTACAGCTTCATAATTTGATGGGTCAAGTTTCTTACCATCAACCTCAACGCCTGTGAAATTATCAAAAAGTCTTAGCATCGTTGGTCTTTGATTTAACAACGAGCAATAGGTCCTTGTTTGCATCTTTCCAAACTGCGTTAGCTCCTACTTCAAAAATAGTACTCATCTGCACTATCCTTCTTTGATGGGTCAACAGCTGGCTTAGAATCGTCCTTCTTCTCTGCTGGTGTATCTGGTTTCTTTTCTTCAGGCTTTACCGGCTCAGTAGTATTGTTTATCTTCTCTGTGCCAAAATCTGCTGCCTGAGGTACAGATGTAATATCATTCCAGTAAAGTGGCTGGTCACTTTCGCTTGATCCATTTAAAAGCTTACCATCGTTTGCCTTTTCCAATAGTGTTGTTTGAAATTTCTACACCCTCTGTATATGCCTTACCAGGTGTCGAACCCTTTCCGTATGAGTTTCCGCCGTTTAGAACTGCATTTGCAACACTAATCTTACCGTTTCCTGAAACTGCATTACCAGCAGTACCCCATGTTGAAGCTCCTCCGATTGCAACTAGCTTACCTTCACCACTTATTTCACCATTGCTTAGCTCAAGGGCATTTCCGCCTATTGATGTGGTAGCCATTCTTCCTCCACCGTATAGTCCAAGAGTTGAACCACTTGTGATGTTTAGCTTACCATTCTCAACCTTTAGCGCTGGCTGTCCTCCAACCTTCTTACCGTTATACTCACCAGTTGCTGACTCGTCGCCACGGATATAGACTTCCCCAACGATATTCACATTACCCTTTGCAACAACTACAGGAGTATCTATTTTCTTTGCCTTTGTTCCGTCTGTTAGGAAGTTAGCATTTGAATATACCTTTGAATTTGTGATTGTAGCTCCATCCTCGAGGATAAGCTGACCATTTATCATTGCACCATTTGTGAACTTTGAATTACCCTTATGGTCTGTCTCATGGTTCATGCTGAATGTACCACCATTTTCGACAACGATTTCTCCGTAGATGGATGTATCCTTAAGATTTAACTTTGCTCCATCCTTTACGACAATACGAACACTGCTGTTAACAATCATATTTACCATTGTTAAATCAGCACCCGATGGAATAATCAAAGTATGCTTAGTTTGAGTACCTTGTTCTACTGCTTCTCCAAGCTTTCCATATACACCACTTGTGTTTGAGCCATACCAAGCTTTGATATCCTTTGGAAGAGTTACAGTCTGTGATGAATCATGAGTGAAATGCTTGATTAACCAAGGATTCATATCCCAGATATACTTTCCATCATGCATTTTTCTCGAGTTCTCTATCTTTAGATAATCAACAAGCTTCTCATCAGTTCCAAATACCTCAAAGTAAAGTATATTTGATGTAGCTGTTCTTCCTGCTGCATCCTTAACATTTACCTTTACTGGATACATACCTACTTTCTTAGGTACTCCAGCTAACGTAATTGCACTGTCGTGCACATTATATGAAGCTGTCATTCCTGAGTCCGCTGATAGCTCGATATTAAACTGCTTTGCGATCAACATATAGATTTTGCATCTCGTTAAGTGGCTTCCATGCTGATTCTGGTACGACTGAATCTGGGCTTTCAACCTCAGCTGCCTGTACCTGAACATTGCTATTCTTATTTATAGAAGCAGACATGCTTGCACCTGATACTGCATCGTACTTCTGCTGACCCTGGATAGCACCCTTCAAATGAGCCTACAAGCCTAATTTTTTTATAGTCTTAGTCGAGTTTACAGTTTCATCTGTCTGCTCAACCATCCTCTGGCCTGCTTTGTTTGATCTTACATATTTATAGTTATATGTCTTACCGCTATTTAGCGTTATTGAAATGAGCGCGCCATCACGTGGCTCATTCATGATAATTGCACTTTTTCTTTATCTAAATAATAACCACCATTAAAAAGCCAGCCACTTACTAGTCTTAGCTTCCTGGACTGCACGGTTAAATTGAATTTCCTTAATCTGATTTATAGCTTCCTTTGGCTCAAGGTTTAACATAAAAATCACTAAATGTACTATAATCAATTACCTTTAGATTATTTACACCATTATTTGGTGTTTCCTGATCCTTGTTTCCTGTGTTAGGCTTTTGATGAGTTATCGCCTTTATTTTCGGAAGTCTTTAGTTCAAATTTCTTACCTTTTTGCAGCATTTCTTTTGTACTCATAGTTATATATGCTTCCGCTCTTCATAACAACAGTAAATGATGCTCCATCATTAGGCTCATTCATTATTATTTTATTGTTATCTTTATCTAAATAATAACCGCCATTAAAAAGCTTGCCATTTGCTTGTCTTGGCTTCTTGCTCAACATCATTTATCTTAATTTTTCGATGTTAGCTACAGTTCCCTTTGGTTCCACTTCTACTTCGAATTGTCCTAGGAAAGAAGCATCTTTTAACTTTAATTCCTGAGCATTTTGCTGAGCTGATGTTCCGTCCTCAGCCTTTTGCAATAAAACTAGCATTGAAAGGTGTCAATACTAAGAGCATTGCAATCAAAAATTACGCTTGATACATTCTTAATTCTTCTCATTTTTACCTCCTTAAAATTTAATTTTTCTTAATAATAAGCATAGACTAATTAAGGTTAGCAAAGACTAACTTATTTGTCAATATATATAGCATTGAAAAAGTGACCCTAAAGCTTATGATTATCGCAGCTCATGGTCACTATTTATAAGGGGGTATTATTTATTTACTTTGAATTACTTTGACACTTTTCGCTTCTACCTGTTTCAGCTGCTTTGTAAGGTTTTTAAATCATATGTCCAAGTTTCTGTAATGCCTGTTCAAGTGCTTTTAGTATCTTGGTTTGCATTTTTGAGGTGGAATTTATTGCTCTTACTTGATTTTTGATGATTTAGTGGTTGACTTGCTTGTTGAAGCCTCTTTGGATGAACTTACCTGCATTATGCACCATACAAATGTAGAAGGATTGGCGAAAAAGTGAAGTAAAGCATACAGAAAGAAGCAATAAAATGTGTATATCTCGTGTATGAATATAGATTTTAAAAGCCCATATAAAAACAAAACAAGCCTTGTAAATTCACTTCTTTACAGGCTTGCAAATATTGCTTTTTTATTTATTTTTTTTGTTTATTATTCCACTTATCCCATGCCATATACATGTAACTGGATGATAAATAAGCATGCGTGGTCCACTAAATCTCATGACATTGCGGATTTTTCCTTCATTTCAGGTGAATAACAATGCACAGTACAGTTATTACAAAAAGGTTTTCGTTTCCATAAAAGGACATCTTTCGCTTCGCTTCTTGGAATACTCAAGTAAGGCCTTGCATTCCTCGCATAATCCATCTGCACTTTGATCCTTATGATTCTTCTTACAATATAGCCTAATCATCTGATTGACCATATTCTGCTCTCTTTTTCTTTTTAATTCAAGCTTATTATTACTCATATTCTGTCCTATATTATATGTTTATTTGATGCTGAGTGCCTTAGCTGCAGACTTCTTTATTATGCTATTTTTGCATACTGTTGCTATAATAAAAACAGGGAATATAGATTGTCCTAGTACTTAGTGTAATCCTCGGGTGCATACTCGTCAAAATGGATTTTTCTTATCAAAAAAACAGCCGTTTCATCTATATGTGCAAACGTGCTTTTGCCCATATTCCCTATATCCACTATGTCCTGTGCACACGGCTTTTAACAGGCTTATTTTTTTAAGAGTCTCTAAGCTTTTACCAAGGATTTCTTATTCATTTCGGAAATTGAGTAAAGAAATCAAAGAAAGGATATCCCCCATTTTTTTATTAATAGCAAGGCAGTCTCCGCTAATCAAAAATGCTTTTCATCTACAAGGTAGCACATATGACCTAAAAGTGTGACCTGGCACGTGAATAGCTTCAACCTTTATTCCATTCACATCGGTAACTTGCCCATCTGAAAGTAAAATGTAACCTTGTTTTAGACTCACTCCAACACTAAGCTTAACGAAGCCTAGCTTTGTCATTCTGTGCATCTTACCAGTAATATACTGTTCTTCATCCTTGCCAATGTATACTTGAGCGTTTGGGAATATGTTATTTCCATTTTTGTCAATACCACCAGCGTGGTCGACATCAACATGAGTTATGAATACATGTTCAATATCATTTGCGTTTATGCCTATCTTTTCAAAACTCCCTCTTAACATTTGGAAAAATTCCTGTGACCAGAATCAAAAGCAATAGTCATCCCTGCCTTTGTATAAAAACCAAAGGTTAACATCTTCTTCCCTTATACATGACACACCATCAGAAAAAAATATCTGAATTTGATGGATTTACAGCTCTTGTTCCTTCATTAGGTGTTTCTTTACATGCTTATCAAAGAAATATATGGTTCCCTACAAAATGCTCCTTATTGGTAAATCAAGCTAATCAAAGCTCTACTAAGAATCAATTTCCTTTTCTTATAAAAATCGCAATATGCTGCGTTATCCCTAGTAATCTTGGTGCAGTGTCCATATCCATCCCATAATTTTAAAAATGGCATGTGGATAGTTCTTCGGTAGGAATTTCTTTTGCACTCTTTAAATCAAACTCTTTTGATCCATATGTGAAGAGGCACTTTCTCTGTTCTGCTTCTGTCAAAACTGGAAGTTCAACAAATGCACAGTCATGAATTATATTTAAAATACTTTCTTCATTCATTGCAATGAATGTATCTGCCATAACCGATGCTTTTTTTCACCGTATAGCTTCGTCATCTTTTTACTGCAAGCTCTCTATTTTCAACTGCCTTTCTATGTTTTTTTATAAACACCTTTTTTTATAAAAAACTCCTGAATCCATGAATTCTGCCACAGACTACAGCCCTCAAATATCGCTTTGTTAATCCGTATATCTTTATAATCAAGAAGTTGCAGCAAGACAACTCCTCCAAGCGATGCACCGTGTTAAATCAAGTTCTGAGATATTGAGCGCCTTGAGGTGCTCGTATATCGCACGTGCCTCTTCTTTTGATGAGTGATACGTTTTATCAATAGACTCACCATGCGCAGATAAATCGGGAATTATATACCTCAAGATCATCACCCAAATTGTCAGCTATATTTATCTTCATCCCATCTGCTGAAGATAGCATCGGATGTATCAGTAGAACTGTCTTTTTTTATTTTCTGAGTTTAAATCTAGAGCCTTCATTTTATCTCCACATCTACTATTCATTTCATGTTAGTTTACACTAACATAGTAACACTAGGCTATATAAAGTTCAATACTTTTTACCCAACAAAACGGGGAGAAAAGCACTATGTTAACTCCCCCATTTCATAACTTTATTCATTTATAAAACCATGTTTTTAGAAAAGTCGCGAGCAACGACTTCTGCAGATTTTCCTTCTATACCGACTTCGTAGTTCATCATGCTCATCTGTTGTTCTGTAATCTTTCCTGAGAGTTTATTTAATATCTTTTCTAACTCAGGGTATTTCTTAAGCAGCTCAGCCCTCATGAGCGGTGCTCCTTGGTACGGTGGAAATAGATGCTTGTCATCCTTCAAAAAGCTTAAGCTTGTATTTGCTTATCTCAGGGTCAGTTGAATAAACTTCTATAATCTGTATATCACCTGATTTTTATTGCACTGTAGCGTAGTGCTGGTTCCATAGTCGCTATATTAAGCTTGAGTCCATATACCGTCTCAAGTCCCCTGTTTCCGTCCTCTCTATCGTTAAACTCAAGAGTAAAGCCAGCCCTAAGTCTGTCTTCGACCTTCTTTAGATCTGATATCTTTTCGAGTCCGTATTCCTTTGCAATACTCTCAGGAACAGCAATAGCATACGTGTTTTGGAATGCCATAGGCTTAAGTAAAACTAGATTATCCTGCTTTTTTATTCCGTCTCTTGCAGCTTCAAATACCTTTTTAGAGTCATTACTAAGCTCTGGAGCAGGCTTTAATAAGCTTCCAGTAATAGTACCAGTAAACTCAGGATATATGTCTATATCTCCTTTTTTGAGCGCCTGATAGAGAAAATCCGTTTTACCGAAATTCGGTTTAATATCTACAGATATATCGCTGTTTTCCTCGATAAGTATCTTATACATATTCATCAAAATTTCAGGCTCTGGTCCTAACTTTCCCTGCAATGACAATATGAGCTTTCTCTTGCTTTGGAATGAGCCTTGGGACATAAGATGCACCCACTCCTAGGAACATCAAAGAAAATGCAAGAAATACAATACGAAGTTTAGCTTTTTCCATCCACTTTAGAACTATATTGAATACTATCGCTAAAGCCGCCGAGGAAATAGCTCCTATCAAAATTAGACTAGCATTTCTTCTATCTATACCTAGCAATATAAAAAGAACCAAGTCCACCAGCACCAACAAGTGCAGCAAGTGTTGCTGTACCGATTATCATAACAGTTGCGGTTCTAATACCAGATACTATAACTGGCATAGCAAGCGGGATTTCAAAAGTCTTAAGTCTCTCCCACTTGTTCATGCCAAATGCTATTCCTGCCTCCTCCAGGCTTGGATCGATGCCATTAAGCGCAGTAATCGTGTTTTCCAATATAGGAAATATGGCATATATAACAAGTGCTGTAGCGCTGGCTTTGTTCCTATTCCCATAATCGGAATGAAGAGACCCAAAAGCGCCATTGATGGTACTGTTTGGAGAATACCGGCTAGCTGCAATACCCATTTTGATGCACGCTTATGCGTATTAAGGTAAATTGCAAGCGGAATCGTCAAAAAGTATAGCAATAAGCAATGTCAAAAAGCGATAGCTGAATATGTTGACCTAAAAGCCTCAAGCCAATCACCGAATCTATTTTTGAAAGGTAGAAATCAAACTATTCATTCCTAACACCTCCAAATAGATTTGCAACAAATTCATTACTTGGGTTTTTCTAAAAATCGCATTTGGCTTATCAATTTGGCAAATCTGCCCGTTCTGAAGTACTGCTAATTCTATCTGCAAGAAGCAATGCTTCATCTGTATCGTGAGTAACAAATATAATCGTAACACCAAACTCATTGTGCAGTTTTTTTGTTAAAACCTGAAGCTGCTTTCGCGATATTGCGTCAAGCGCTGAAAATGGTTCATCCATAAGTAAAATCTTAGGTTCGCCTATTATGGCCCTTACTATTCCAACTCTCTGTTGCTCTCCTCCTGAAAGCATGCTTGTAAACGTCCTGCATATTCTTTTGCTGGAAGCCCCACCATTTCTAAAAAGTTCAGCCGTATTTTTGTTTGATTTTATCCTTATTCCATCCCTTCATCTCTGGGATTATTGCGATATTTTCTGCAACCGTAAGGTTTGGAAAAAGAGCTATCTGCTGAAGTACATAGCCTGTGGATAGACGTAAGTCTCTCTGGTTATAGTCTTTGATGCGCTTATCATCCATGTATATGTTCCCATCTGTCGGCTCAAGTAAGCGATTTATCATCTTTAACATCGTCGTCTTACCGGAACCCGAAGGGCCAACTAGAACCATGAACTCGCCATCCTTTATTTTTAGATTTACATCTTCTAGAACTGATTTTTCTCCATAGCGCAGTGCTACATGTTTTATATTCAATCATAAATTAGATGTTCCTTTAAATTCTATCCGAATACCACTTATCTTCACCAGCAAAGCCATAATACTTCTCGTCGATAAGCCAATTATTTTTCGCTTGATCTAAGAACAAACTTATGCCTCATCTCTGTGACATCTATATAATCTATAAACCACAGTTGCAAGGTTTTCTTTTTCATTGTGAACGTGGCATCAAAATCATCGCCTTTAGCATATGAGTAATTGCTTGGAACTCCACATGAACTAGCATACCCCTTTGAAAGAAGTTTATTACTTACCCTACCCTCGATTAGATTAGTGTATCTATCATAGTATTCATCCATCAAATCTTCCCATCTAGGGTGAACCTGATGTTTAGGAATATTAAGTTCCTTCTTCTCTGCTTCTAAAGATTCATCTCTTTCGAAGATTTCTTCTTCAAGTAGTGTCAACTTCTTTAGTAAATCTAGAAGTGGCATAAGTATTTCCTCAGCCCTGTTCTCATATTTAGGTGATGTGTTAAGAAAAAGCCTCATATTTATCTCCTATTCATATGAGTAATTTTAAGTCGTACTACAATAAGTATAATCGCTGCAAGTGACATAAACATCATAGATATATATATCATAGTATTTGCAATATCACCCGTATTCGGTGTTTTAGGCGGTGTCTTTGGTGTTGGCTTGTCATTTGTAGGTGGCACATTTGGTGGAGGTGGGATTACAGGCTCAAAGCTATTTGTAATCTCATATCCTTGTGCACCATCTGTTATTTTCGTCTTATAACCAGCAATTGCATCTTCCTTGATTGTATATTTAATTTCATCAAGCCCATTATACTTTGGAAGATTTGTAAAAGTATACTCCCAGTTATCTGTAGCTTTCACATAGACATCTGTAAGTTCTACACCATCTGCAAAGAGTCTCACATGTATCTGGTTTGGACGACTTGAAAGCGAGTTTTCATCGTTTACCCAATTCTTCTTAACCGGTATGGACACCTTTTCTTGAACAAGTTTATTTGTAATTGTCAAAGTAGCTTGGTTTTCAACAGTTGCTTGATTAGCCTCGGTGCTGGTTGATGTAACTTCGTAGCTCTTACCATTATATACGCTAATATTGTTTTCGTCTTGGTTGGCTTCCTTAATCGTGTATACGATAGCAGTCTTAGTTACTGTTCCATCGTTATGTTGCTCAACATTATACTTACGTAGATGCGTAAAAGTTGCCTTCCAATTATTTGCTGCTGTAATTTTTTTAAGGTCTTCTCAGTATTTACTCCATCAGCAAAAAGCTTAACAGTAATTTCGTTAACTTCTGGTGCATTAATCGCGTTACCATCAGAATCTAGCCATTTCTTTGTTGCTTCAATTGACATTGTATCGATAAGTTGATTTGAAAACCTTATCAGTCTCACGCAATCTTGTCTCGTTATTATATATGACACTAAGAGTATTATGTGCAAATGTTTCCGAAAGCATTGATTATATTCAGGACTCTTCATAGTTAAATATGCGGAAAGGACCTTATATGGCTCTAGAATTGTTCCATTCTTACCTACAATTTTGATAGCTTTTAACCTTGGTGTAATCACCAGGGTTTTCCTTCCAAGCACTGCTATTAAGTTCATTAGCATCATCTTTATTAGGATACTTGTCAGTACGATAGTAAATATAATAATCTCCACTAACATCATTTGCTCCTATTTTAAGTTCAATAGGTCCCTGAAGAGTATTGCTAAAGCTAGAGCCTCTTCCATCACCAACATGAGGAAGAACATCATACATCAAAATTTCTGTCCATAGGCGTATTGTAATAGTTACGAACGCTCATGCGATACTGGAATAGGCCACTATTTTCACCATCTCCTGAGAAATCGGTAGTTATGGTATTCTTTGTAAATGTTCTGCTCAAAACAGCAGCTCCACCAGCAACACTTGGTTCAAGACTCCTAATATGTTTATCTGACTGAATGCTCTCTACATTATTACCTAGTACCTTAGCTACCGCCTTAAGAATTGTTTCATCAACGATGCCATTTTTGTTAATATCTAAATCATCCTTTACAAAGTTATTCTCATTGTAAAGACCTGAAAATTCCTCTGGTGTTCCCTTTGTCCAATTGTCTGCATAAAAGTAGACAACATTATCATTATTTATTTCATCATTTTCAGCTTTGCTTGGTATTATGTTGTCATTGATGATTAGATCTGCAATATCAAACGCCAAACTTTGATACTGATATACATATCCCGATGGTGCAACAATTTTAACAGCATCGCGTCCCGTGTCATTATAGTTTTTAATGAACTCTACCGACTGTGGTTGCATATTCGAAAGCACAGGTGCAACATTTGTTAGATTATCATAGGAAACGCCAGTAGGAAGAAGATCTATGAAAGTTGGATTTTTGAGATAGCGCGCACTTGATAAAGTATCTAATCTGAAACCAACTCTAGCTGTGAAGCGTTCATTTGGCATTCCCACTCTTTGATAGCGTGATTCCTTTGATAGCCAAACCTTTTCACTAAATGGTGTATAGAAAGTATTCCAATCACCTGATAGCTTAAGCGGGTCTTTACTTCCATCTTCATTAACTCTGTTAACATTTGCTTTAATCACATTTGTTAGAGGGTCTGCACTATACTTTTCTCTAAATGGATCTATAAACATCATCTTGATACTAAACTCTATGTTCTTTGTTGGATCAAGAGTTAAATCCCTGAAGTAGATTCCAACCTTCTTATACTTAGGGTCTATAGCGACTGCGTCATCTGCGTTCATAGTTCCCTGATTTATATTATCTAAGTATTCCTGAGCTTAGCCTTTCCCTCTGAATTAATGTCAGCCTTATATAGCCAGCTCGCACCATTATTTTGCAGTGCCAGCACATCGTAAGTTCCGTCTACTTTATATCCTCTTAGCTCAATTTTTGACATATTTAGGGGAACTCTAGATCCGACTCCCACAAGGTTTCCATTTAAACCTGTCATAAAGAGTCTATTACCTGTATTTGCTACATCCTCTATGATTTCAATATCTGTCATTGGTTTATCAAGCTTATTTATGAGCTTGATAGCATATTCTATTTCCTTAACTGCGAGACTGTTCTTATCATATTGAATTGTTCTAGGTCCCTTCTTACCTAGCATACCATCACCAGTATACTCATCACCAGCTAGACGGAAATTCTTGGTGTTGCTTCGGAAGTTATGTTCATTTCCTGGTACCTGTCCTATTGTATCTTCCGCTACGCTTGGATTATATGGAATTCCCTGAAGGCTTGCTGTATTACTGAAGTTTACACGATTTGTACCATTCATATATTTTGCACCTGGGAATGATAACTTCAAAATCGAGTTACTTGGCAGATTATCTCTGATATAGTCCCTTATATCCCTTACACCTACTGGCAAATCAAATTTGAGCGTAACAGATTTTCCATCTGCGCTTAATGTCCAATTAGGATTCTTAGCCTGATCAAAATGAGCAGTCAAAGTATTACCCGCTTCATCCTTATATGTTGGCAAAGTATCTGTAATAACAATTGAGCGATACGCTCTTGAAGACTGATATAGATTGAAATTAAAAATTACATCTGATGTTTTATCTGTTGATAGAGATTTTTGGATCAGTATTACTGCTAACCCCACCATAAACAAGCTGGTCATTAGTTTCTTCACCAGCAACTTGCTTTATAAGCCAAGGCTTGTCATAAATTACACCATATACATTATCATTTAGTGTTGCAAGCGTGTTTCCGTTCGCATCGTATACTCGAACAACTGGATTCAACTTGAAATCCTTTAGGTGTAGTTTTATCAGCAAAACTCATTACATAAGGTAGTTCTAGCTTAACTGTTGTATCAACTTTGTTTAGATAAATACGTTTAATCGTCTTTCCGTCTGGAGTAACGATTGTCTGCTCAGACTTTATAATAGGTTGTGTATTTGCTGCAGGTGTAGAAAAAAATTATCTAAATATGTTCCTGCTTCGATATTTGTACTATCATTTTGGTTCTTAGAAGTCTGCTTTGTAGGTACTTCGATTTCAAGATATAGACCATCAACTGGCTTGGTCAGCCCTGTTGCATCGATTTCTATACCTGTAGTAATATTTGCCTCTGTCTTTACCTCTGTCTGAGATGTAGGCTTTAAATTTATTTTTAGCGTGCCACTTGCACCGAAATCAATATTTGAATTCATTGAACTTATTGCTGCCATACCACTTTGGCTACCCGATTCGGCATATGCAGGAATAATATTAGCCATTGCACTGGTAAAAACCATAACAGCTGCAAATGACATAGCTATTAGTTTCTTAAATCTCATGTTGTTATCCCCTATCTATTTAAATTCTCCCCCAAATGTGAACTATATAGATAAATCATGATATCGTATATAGAATCACAAGCTTGTATCCATCAGTACAATTCTGTAATTTTGAATACATTATTCTGTAAATTAATAGTATAACAATCATACACAAATTGCAATACTATCCAATTTTAAGAATAGTCCTTTTCTTTGCAAAATCAGAGCGTTTATTTTATGATTTTACGTCTCGTAATTAGTATCCAGCACCTGTTATATCCGGTACTTATTCATAACCTCAAGTGGAATATGGCAGTAACTATAATCCTTCGGATAGTGCTCTAGTCTATCCTGATGCTCATCAGCACTCCTTACATAATTAGTCAAAGGCTTAACCTCAACAGCTATCCTGTCGCAGTCATCTCTAGAGGCGATGAAAATTTCTAGCTTCCTCAAGATGCTTATCCAAAAGTACTATAAATCCCTGTCCTATACTTTTGGTCCCTCATCTACACCCTGTTTATTAATGCTATATGGATCAATAATCTCAAATAGATATTGCATCAAAGCGTCTACACTGCAAACCTCCTCATCAAAAATCCACTCTTACGCACTCTGCATATCCATCGTATTCACCATCTAAAGAGTTTGTACAACCATTTGCCCTTCCGGCCTCTGTGTTCAAAACACCCGGTATACTTTTTAAAAAATTGCTGTACGCCCCAAAGGCATCCACCAGCTATATATATTCTTTTCCATGATAATATTATATCAAAAGAGATAATTAATAAAGGAAATGCTTATATTTATATAAAGTAAGTCGATGTTTGGACATCAATAATTTGTGCTATAATATAAAAATATTTTCATGTAACTATTTTTAATAAAGGAGATTTAATTGGAAAGAAAAACATTTGACAAGAAAAATCCTCTTTTTGCTTTTTCCAATCGCACTCTGGATAGCAAATGAGTATCTAACTAATATATTTTATATAATCCCTAAAATGCTATTAACTTACCTTCCACTTAGTGATGACTTTATAAATAGAAGCGCAAGCTTTATTGATGCTAGCATTTCAATATCACTAATTATAGTTTATCTAATACTCTACAAGCTTATGTTTAGGGAAAAGCTTGAACCAGAGGTACGGCTATCAAAGCCACAATCGACCTTATTCACCATTATTATTTCATTTGGTGTTGGTGGAGTTTCAACAATTTGGCTTGAATTATTTGAGTATATATCTAAACATTTCCAATCGTTAAACCATCAAGTACAAAACTTCTCAACTCTCTACGATGATATGGAGCAAAAGTCCATATATATGGACACTTCTAGCAATTGCCATTGTGGGACCTATTGTTGAAGAGATAATGTTTAGAGGGCCTTATATATAGAAGTTTAGAAAAGGCTATTGAAACACCTTGGATTCCAATCGTGATATCAGGCGTGATGTTCGGTGCATGGCATGGTAGTTTCATTCAAGGGGTTTACACCGCAATTCTAGGAATGATACTCGCCTACTACTACAAGAAGACAAGGTCGCTATTCCTGGTAATAATGGTACACATAATTAACAACTTCCTAAGCACCTTGCCTCCAGCATGGGATACTGACTTTTAGCTATTCGCTAATCCTAGGAATTTCATACCTATGCATGGGACCAATGATTGCAATATTTGTATATATACATCGCAAAAGTAAAAATAGTAGAAAACACCGTTATATAACGGTGTTTTCATACATCAAATTCAATTACTTGTCTGTCAGTATCTACAGTTGCTTTAACTCCGAAAGGAATGATTGCTCTTGGTGTCGCATGCCCTATATTGATATTGAATACACCATTGCAGATTCTGGATCATCAATTACCTCAATAAGAATCTCTTTATATTCCTCAGCATATAAATTGTCTATAGGCTTACCTACAATAACGCCACTGAGCACATCAAATATTCCACTTTTTTTGAGTGCTTTAACCATCTTTCTATATTCATCTGGAGCTGATGCTCCTTCAGCTGTCTCAATAAGAAGTATCTTATCTTTCCAATCATCAAGTTTTTGGAAACAACTGATACTTTTTGACACATCTCTACTGAATCATTGTGATAACTTGAATCAAAGATATCAAATATGCTTTCTATACAACCTCCCAATATCTTGCCACTAAAAACTGATTTCCCCTGTAGAAGCACAAATCCATTATCATTATGCATGACTCTTTTTGTTCCTATAGCATCTACACTATAATCTTTACGCTCTTCATACCATACATCGCTTGGCTCTATTTTTATTTTTACCAGTTCTAATTAGCTCAACAAAAATATTTTTTTCCGTATATGGTAGCATACATTCATCAAGCTCACATAAATCTGCTAGAAATGATTGCCCGTAGAAAGTCTTGATTCCAAGCTTATGAAGCATCAGATGGTTCATTGTAGTATCTGAGAATCCTAGAAAAATCTTTTGCTTAACGACTCTTTTTAATTCATCATTGTCAAATAGATATGGTAATAGTTTATAGGTATCATCTCCGCCCATTGCACAAAAATCATATCTATTGAATCATCTTTAAATGCATTTATCGATCCTCAGCTCTTTTTTTCAGGATGCTCGCTTTATATACGATAGTCCCTTACGCGAATGCTCCATGAAACTTTACATTAAGTCCAAAACTTTTTAGACGTTCAATTCCTATTTTGACTTCATGTTGAACTGAGTCTTCACCAAGAATTCCAGACGACAAGCTGACAATTCCTACAGTTTTTATATAGATATTATTTAAATTCATTTTTTTAGTGCTCTTTCTGTCATAAAAATAATTATTATATAGCTTATAAGTTGCGCTACCGTAATTCCAAGACCTACCCACGATATTACATTAATATCCTTTGTTATGCATAGTGGCATGATTACAATCGCTAAAAATCACATTAGGAAAAACATCTTTAAAGAAATACTTGAGCAGGCTCTTTGAGCAAATTCCCAAGTCTTCTGATTTCTCATAGAACGCGAGGTTCTATAACCCATCCAGCTGTTACGCGATTTAATTCTCGGGCAAATATACCAAATCATAATTAATGATAGTGGTATTAGCAATGTCATTATAAACATAAATATCCCAAAAAGCCCATATTTAATCCCATATGAATTCTCCCAAATTAACTATGTAAATCTAAGAATCCAGCAACTGCAGTTTCAAATAACTCCTCAGAGAAATTAAGTCTCATCATACTTGTGCCCTGAACTGCAAAATATGCTGTAGTCTTGTCTGTGACAACCTTAAGCAATGCCTCTAAGCCATGATCCTCTATATCAAATAGATAACCAAACTGAACTGTTGTGTATTCTAAATCTACATAGTCACTTCCTTCTTCAAGTAGGCTTAATGCAGTATTTGCAATGTTTTCCTTTAGCTCCTTGTTATTTATCTCATTTGATTCTTTTCGCTTTCAAAGTCTACCTCCATAAAATATAATTATTCAAATATAATTAATGCTATCGCTGCAACCGATATTACTACCCCTATTACAAATTCAATTAGTCCAATTTGACTAGCATAGCTCTCTGTCTTACGTCCCGCCCTAAAGTCTGCCTCAAATCCATTGACTAGACCATACCTCTTCTTAAAGTGAATCAAATAGCCAAACAATGTAAATGTCAATCCTAGCGAAATAGCGATTACTTTTAATATTAACATAATACACTCTCTTAAGACATAAACGATATTATTTTTACACTTTAAGTATATAACTATTTTAAAAATTTTGCAAGATTTTATCTAATAAATAAGGCAAATGCCATAATTAACATTTGCCTATACATACTTTGAATATATTGCTAGTTAAACACTTTATTCCTAAATAATTTGCTTGTTATATTTAGATTAGGCTCTTCTTAATTTTTCCAGCTAGCATAAGTGCTAAAAAGTGAGCTTGTTAGAATAGCTCCATAGATAATTGAAGAATTGTCACCAGTATTTGGTGCTTTTGCTTTAACAGGTTTTACTGGTGGTTTTGCAGGTTGAGCTGGTGCATCCTTATAGACAGCATATACATTGGTTACCGTCTTTGATATAGCTGTTGTAGTATCAAAACTCTGGCCAGTTGCAACATCCTGCCAATGTGAGAATACTTTTCCTGCTGGGGCATTTGCTGTAGGAAGCATTGCGCCTACGAGCTCCAAATTATTTCCACGTATGGTAAGAAGCGTTTTTAGAAGCTTTGTCGCATCGGCATTATCAAAGGCTTCTTTGCTTTCCCAGAAGTTTACCTTTGATGCAGGAGCCCAAACATAGGCAGTTCCATCATGTACCTCTCCTACTCTATATGTATATCCTGGATGACTAGGATTATCAGGATCAGATGCAATATTTATTGTGCCGTTTGCAATACCTGTTATATCAAAGCGAGTCAGTTCCTCTCCTGCAGCATTAACCGGCTTTAGTCTCAACAGCTGTATTTGTTGTTATTGCTTCCTCAACTCCGTTTACTATATGAGTAGCTGCATTTTCTAAAACTGAGCCGCCCATGATTATAGATCCATTTGTTCCTCCAGTGAAGCCAACTGCAGAGCCATTGTCACTTGTAGTTCCCTTTTAATGTAACGTGAGCTACATCGTTTGCTACTAGAATGCTTCCATCAAGTGCGTACGCATAGCCTTCTACATTCAAAGAACTATTCTGATCTACCACGATTTTTGCCCTTCTTATTCCGCTTCTTGCTACACCACTAGATGCCTTTACATTGAGCTTTGCACCGTTTATTAGTTTGATTACTTCATTTGCGTTGCCTGCTGCATTTATCCCTCTAGGTGCTGCAGTTGTATTAATTTCTACTGTAGCTCCATCAACTGTTAAATGACCAGAGCTAGGTATTACCATAGCATATCCAGTTGTTCCACCTCTGCTCTCATTTATTGTAAGCTTAGTGTTTACACCCGAAACAGTCATTTGTCCATTCATGTACATATCGCCAAAGGTTCCGTTTCCGTTATTTTCGAGAGTAACCTGAGCACCATCTGATATATTAAGTGCGCCGCCATCTAATTCAAGTCCGCCTTCATTTCCGTTCTGTGCACAGTTTCTGATTGTGAATGTTCCACCTTTTATGTTTGTTGTGTTTCCACCAAGCAAAGCATAGAAGCCAAAGCCTGGAGCTCCATCAATAGTAAAGTTAGTGTTATCAAAGTTAAATACTGCAGATGCATCATTTGACCATATGCCATAGGTGTTTGGATTCATCAAAAAGAAAAGCTACCTGTACCTGTAAAAGTAATATTTGAGTTAGCATATCCTCTAAAAATCTCCACCGTTAAGTGTAACCTGTGCCCCCGCATCAGCTTTGATTATCACAGTTCTTCTAATGTGCACAGGAGATGTCATATTAAATGTATATGTTCCTGCTGGAAAGATGATTTCATCGTATGGATTGCCTGATGCATCGACTGTCGTTCCGTCGATAACTTTTGTTAATTCATCTGATGTTTCAGTTCCTGTAACAGTATACGAACTAGCTGCATATACCATATTAACTGGCATCAGCATCAAAAAGCAAGCAAAAATGACAGAACAAGCGCTGCCCCTTTGCTATAGTGAATTGAAGCTTTCATTTTGTCCCTCCTTAATAAAAATTAACGCCTCATAATTTTAATAATATAATTATAATACTTATCTAATCAAAATTCACTAAATTTATTAACAAATTATAATTTTATTCTTCATTTCTACATAAGAGAAAAAAACAATATGTGATTTTAACAAATTACACATAAACGCGTAGAATATAGCGGACTAACTTTAAGTCTTGTACTTTCTGACAATCATAATGCGGTCATTTTGATTACAAGCATCATGAGTACATGCCAGACTGGAGCATTCGTTTTATATTATCTAAAGAAAAGACCTGATTACGATGTATTTTTGATATATCAAAACGAAGTATGCATATCAAAAAAATCCTGCCAATCTTGGCAGGATTTTGCTCTTATATATTTAATTATGCATGGGTAAAATCGTCGTCTTATCCTTGCTAGTCTGCATCAACCCAGAGGTGATATTTACCGCAATGGAGGCACTTAAATAGATAGCCACACATAGGGTCCATCTTTGACAAGGTATTCACCTATATCCTCAAATGCTCCCCTCTGAACATACTCTTCAATTACCTCATCAGCTATATCCATAGCTTTGAGCTCACGAGTTCCAACTGTTCCCATATATGCGCAGTAGTCATCACAGCATGAAAGCCAGTACTCACCCTGCCAGCTCATGTAACCAGGCGTACGATGAAAAAGCTCATCATCCTTTTCCATATCAGGCTCGCCATGCCACTCAGCATTTTGTACAAAGTTTGCATCAAAACTTCCTTGCTGCTTCTCCATTTGATATGCATGTTGGACAGATGTACTCCACATCCTCAGAGCAATATGGAAATGATGAATAGTATACCTTGCTTTTATTTCCGCAACAAGGACAAATCTTTTCCTCTCCCTCTTCAAACGAACCAGTCTCAAGTGGGTCTGGATGGTACTTAAAAAACGGAAGATCCTTAAGGTGCTCCTTTCTTGCACTCCTCTCAGCATCAGTCAAAGGTCTAGGTAATGCAAATCTATCTCCATGACTTTGTGATAGGTTCTGTAGATTTGCAAGCTTCTTAATCTGCTTTCTATCATTCTTATCGCAGATATTTACGAAAAGCTTAAATGCACTTTCCATCAAATAAAGCAGCTGATATACATCAACAAGCACTTCCTTTGCATCCTTCTCGTCTATCAAAGCTAGCCTATCGGCAAACTGATAAAGAGCTAGTACGCTATCCTTATCTTCATCTTGCTCAGCAAATTTTTTCTTAAGATCTATGTATTCCTTTAGATATTCGTTCATGCTTTTAAATTCCTCACCCTAATAGATTACGCTATCTTTCTAACGACTCAAGTAGTGCCTTACAACCTTTCTCTATCTCATTATATGCCGTATCAAAAATCATTGCTATACCAGGATCTGAAATGCTTCTTGCATCTCCAGTATACTCTAGCAAGAGATGTGTCTTGTGCTTAGCTTCATTTCCAAACACTTTCTCCATATTCTTTAGATTACGCGTGTCCATCGCTATTAGAAGATCATACTTTGATGCATCTTCCTTTGTTATCTGGCGAGCTCTCTTACCATCGCACGATATTCCATGTTCCTTTAATTTTTCTCGTGCCGGCGGATAGACTGGATTACCTATGCCATTCCAGATTTCTTCTGTGCTAGTTGCTGCAGAATCTACTACAAACTCGTTTGAAAGACCTTGCTCTGCAAGCATTTTTCTTAAATATGAACTCTGCCATTGGGGAGCGACAGATATTGCCGTGGCAGATGAATAGGATTTTAGTCATAATTATCTCCTTATGCGTCATGCAAAAAGTATCTATATCTTATTATATTATGTAATGACTTCTTTATCCATATAAAATGACCCCTGCAATTGATATGTACCCTCTTTACTGGACACCCAGTAGGAGGGTAATATCATTGAGTTAATTCAAACATTAATATGTTTCTAAGCTTTCTCGGAGTAGTTTCTGTAATAATAAATTCTACATATGAAAAATATCGAAGACAAAAAGTATGAGCATAATTACCGCGCCTATAAACATATATACATTGATGTAACTAAGTAAAATTGACACTGCTACCATAGGTAAAAATAGATATGGCAAGTGTATTTTGGGCAACTATTCCTTTTATCTTTGCAGTTCTTTCGTCATGCATTTCGTTATAAATACGAAGCAGAGCCTTTTCATCTTTCGCATACATTTGATTTCTCACTAGGTAAAATAGAATTATCATATTGCTTATTACTATAAGTCCAAGATAGAAAAACGTCATAATGCTAGCAAGATCATGGTTTTCATATCCCTTGTCAGTCTATCCACATTTATAAGACTTAGTAACGAAGCCATAGTAATAAATGACATCATTAAATTTTGTCTTTGTATTTCTTTTCTTTTGCTTTTTCTAGTCTTTTTATCCATGATTTAGACCTCCTCGTCTATATCTGTAAAATCAAATATATCTTCTATCTTTAGTCCAAAAATGCCTAGCTATCTTATATGCTAGCGGTAGTGATGCCGTATACTTTCCCACCTCTATTGATGTTATAGTTTGCCTAGTTGTCCCGACAATATCAGCAAGGTCCATCTGGGAGAGTTTATTCTCCTTGCGAAGCTCCTTAATTCTATTTTTCATTTTCCATCCTCTGTTATCCTTTAGTCAAAGATATACTCAGCAAGTTTACTTTGCATTTTTTTAGCATAGTTCGCTTTTGCATTTATTGTCAAGTATACTTTTGCAAAAATCATTTTGCAGATTGTAGTTATAATCTTCGTTACAGATTAGACAATCACAATTAAAGTGGTTGAGTTGTTCTGCGACAAAGAAAAAAAGACCAGCAAAAGCTGGCCACGTGTTATTGATAAAATTAGTATTTATAGATCAATATTTCTATATCTAGCAGTAGTATACCCAGTTATATTAATAAGCGGAATGTTCCATTCACCTGGCGTATTAACTGTACATTCAATCATATCTCCATCATCGTTTTTTTGCTGAAAACGCATATCTGCCCATTTCTTCATTCCTGTGATTCTTTCTAGATTAGGTAGACAGCTATCACCAAAAATATGACATAAACAATTCCCAAATTTCCGTTGCAATATCATCTGTCAGTGCTACTTTTGACATATATCCTATTCCGACCTTGCATCGTTTCTTCTTGCCCTTTTCATCAGCCGTGCATACTTTTTGTTGACCCCTTATCAAATGTCCATTCTGCATCTTGTAATTCTTTGTACTTTGATACAATCAAATCCTTAAAATCTGTTATTATTTCTGTGATATATTTACTTGCAGATTCAAATGTTACTAGTTCATGCATATTAATCTCCTGACTATATGTCTTATTATATATAACAGTTTACCTTTTAAATTATATGTTAAATTCACTAATTAACCAACTATTTTTTAACTATATATACAACCTCAGTCTTTACTCTAAGTTCTAACAATCTTTACTTTTTAGCTTCATTTTTGATATAATAAGTAAAGAAATCGAGTTGAGGTCATATTATGTATAATTACAATGGTTTACTAAAATTATTAAAACAAAATAAGCTATGTAAATCCGATTTAACGAAATTGCTTCATATTTCATCAAGAACTATTGCGAAGATTTCGAGGGGCGAAAAAGCTTTCTTCCTCTGTTATACGGAAATTATGTGATTTCTTTCATTGCTCTGAAGAGATCTTTTACACAATTATTTGTGACAATCCCCTTCTCAGACAGCTAAGAGAAGAAAAAGGATTATAAGATATCCGGTGGTCTATATCACGAACTTCAAATACGTATGACCTATAATTCCAATCACATGGAGGGCAGCGCTTTAAGCGAAGACCAAACAAGGCGCATATTCGAAACCAACACTATAGACAGTGAAGGAAGCCTATCTGTAGATGATATAATCGAGACAATTAACCATTTCAGAGCCATTGACTACTGCATTGATATCGCAGATGAACCTTTGACAGAGTCAAACATCAAACACCTTCACTATATATTAAAAAGTAGAACAAAAGATGAAACACTGTCTTGGTTTAATGTTGGAGAATATAAAGCTCGTCCAAACATTGTAGGTGGTATGGAAACATCAGAACCAAAAGATGTAGCAACTGATATGCAACATCTACTTTTTTTCTTATACCGAGAAAATGCACATAAGTTTTGAAGACATCGTAGAATTTCATTTCCGATTTGAACGTATACATCCATTTCAAGACGGAAATGGTCGAGTTGGCAGACTAATTGCGTTTAAAGAGTGCCTTAAGCATAAGTTAGTCCCTTTTATCATTGAGGACAAAAAGAAGTCCTTTTATTATCTTGGATTAAGTGAATATCTAAATGAGCCTGGCTATTTAATTGATACTTGTTATGATGGACAAGAGACAATGATGAAATTACTTGAATACTTTAAAAGTGGAGTGTTCTCCTGAATAAGTAGTAAGGAAATTATCTATCATTTACCTATATAATCATTAAATTTTTTTCCATACCTTTTTCATGGGTTTACCTCTTCCTCTTAATTTTATAATGGGGGCCTCTTTATGCTTACACTTCAATTGAGAAAGATGAATGTAAAATAAATGGATGTATATTTTTTTATAAGTATATCCTATATAGTGTAATATTTTTTTATACTAAATAATATGTGTAGTATTTCAACATATATTATTTTTCCTCGCAACAAAAAAATATCTATGGATTTTTTTCCTTCTATTACACCTTCCTTTTCAATAATTTCTTGAGCTTTAAAAGATTATCTTGATATTTCTGTACAGAAAAGTTTGGAAATTCCCAATCGATGATTCTTGCAAACCAAACAAGCGCACCCACATCATAGAATTTAATTGGATTAAATGACTCTCCCTCATCTATAATTTCAAATCCATTATCTTTAAATTCTTGTGTGGCAAATTTTAAATAAGCTTCAGGAAATGGACTTTCTAAGTCACCGATTAATAAATTTATTAATTCTTTATCATTTTCAGCCCCTACTTGTTGTGTTAGAAAAATATCCTCCCTTTTTAGAACTCTTTTTAAGTTCTTTTACCTCATATTTCCCATGTCTATTAGTAACAACATCGAAATATTCATCATCAAAAGGAAGCGCATCTCCTCCATCTGCTGGTTTTAAAGTCGATACCTAAGGGTAATAATATTTCTTCACAAATTTTTTTATATTTGGTTCATAGCCTTCAATTGCTGCACATAGGCTTGGACTATGATTGAAAGTCAAGAGAAACTCTCCACCACCTGTTTCCATATCTAATAGATGATCCGTTTCTCTGAGATAGTTATTTATTATGTTTCCAAAATTCCAAGGTAAATCATCTTCTTCCGTATACCGGTTTCTAATATGAGAAAAAATCCCATCCCTTTATATATGCAATTTCTTGCTCATGGAGCCATTTATCAATAAGTATCTGTTTATCCATCTAGATTTTTACTTTCTATTAGTCCTACCTGCTATTACTTTTGTGACTTAACTAATAGGGTTACGGCTTCAGCGGTTCGCTGTTTCCAATCGCATCGTCACTTCGTTCCTTGCTCTTGGACAGCTGTCGCATGGGCAGTGCCATCTTTTGGTTTACGGCCTTTAGGCCTTAACCAAAAGGACTACAGCCTCAATTCACAGTCGCCCGCATCCAATCAAACTTCGTTTTACTCGTTTTCTTGGGCGTGCTTTGTGTAGGACGTGCATCTACCTTCACATCGCTACTTTGTAGCTCGTGAAAGTAGTGCTACGGATTCCGTATGTTTTGCCCACAAAAATTGTCGTATGCTTTGATGTACTTAATCTCGTAGCCCATATTCTGAAGTCTACGAGGTCGATTGCCATGGTCTTTGGATTGCAGGATATATAAACGATTTCGTCTACGCCATAGCCTGCTATCTTGTTTTACTGCCTTTGTTTGAATACCAACTCTTGGTGGATCTACTATGATTGCATCTGGAAGCTTTTCTACTGAATCTAGCACCTCAAACACATCTCCGCAGATGAACTCGCAGTTTTTCTATTCCATTTATTTTTCGCATTTTCTTCAGCTGCATGTATTGAGTCTGGCACTATATCAACTCCAACTACGTGCTTTGCCTTTGATGCAACTACCTGAGAAATTGTTCCAGTACCGCAGTAAAGGTCAAATACCGTTTTTCCTTCTATATCATCAAAGAGGTTTATCGCCACCGTATATAGCTTTTTCTACAGCATTCACGTTCGTCTGAAAGAATGAGAATAGGTTTACTCTAAACTCAAGTCCTAATAGATTCTCAAAATAGTAATCTCTTCCTTCTATTATGTGCTGCTCATCGCAGTTTACGGCATCGGCTAGGCCATCGTTTATGGTTCGTGCTATGCCAACTAGCTTATTATTTAGTTCTAGTGCTTTTAAGTCTTTCTGCCCAGCCCTTATCATCAAATTCGCTTTCCGAGCTTGTTACAATATCTACTACAAGTTCCTTTGTTCTAACGCCTTTTCTGACTAGGAGATTGCGCAAAAGTCCAGTGTGCGTGCGCTTATGATACTTCTTGTATCCCTTTTCTATTGCAAAAGTCAAGCGTACATCTCAAAATTTTATTAAAGTCCTCGTCGACAAGCTGGCAATGATCAACGGTAACTATTGACATGAACTGTCCTGACTTATGCATACCTAGGGTGATTTCCCCGTCCTTGACTAGATCTCCAAAGGTATACTCCATCTTATTTCTGTACCTATATCTTGCTTCTTCAGGCTGTCCTTCTATACCCACATAAAGTGATGTATCTATGCCGTTGTTTTTCAAGATATGACAAAACTAGCGAGTTTTTTTCTGCTAAAACTGTCTCATAATCTTCTCCGTTGTACTTGCATCCTCCACAAAATTCGCGATGTGGACAGGGACTAAAATTCTCCATATTTATCGTAAAACTCTTTCTTATATTCTAAAAATCTATCTTCCTCTATTGCCTGCTGTATACCTTCCATCATCTTCTCTAGAAAATGAATATTATGGATTGACAAAAGTGTGCTACAAAGCATTTCATTGGCCTTAAAAAGGTGGCGCAAATATGCCTTTGAGAAGTTTCTACATGTATAGCAATCACATTCATTATCGAGTGGTGAGAAGTCTCTCTCATACTTAGCATTTTTGATGTTTACCTTACCGTTCGCCGTTGTCGCCATTCCATGTCTTGCTATTCTGGTAGGCTGAACGCAGTCGAACATATCTATTCCACGCTCAACACCCTCAAAGATGTAGTCAACAGTACCAACACCCATCAAATATCTAGCCTTCTCTTTTGGAAGATAATCAACGCAGCTATCGAGCACTTCTATCATAAGTTCCTTAGGTTCTCCAACAGAAAGACCACCTATCGCATATCCTGGCAAATCAAGCTCAACTATCTGCTCTGCGCTCATCTTACGTAAATCACTGTACATTCCGCCCTGCATGATTCCAAATAGGGACTGTTTTTTTCAATATCTTTATGAGCATCCTTGCAGCGCTTTAGCCATCTTGTTGTCCTATTTAGGGAAGCTTCAACATAGCGCCTATCTGCTGGATAAGGTGCACATTCATCAAAAGGCCATTATTATGTCAGCACCGAGTGCATTTTTGAATCTCAATAGCAATCTCTGGTGAGATGAACTTCTTTGATCCGTCTATATGGCTTCTGAAGGTTACACCTTCCTCAGAAATCTTTCTAAGCTTACCTAAAGAAAATACCTGAAATCCACCGCTATCTGTCAAGATAGCATGGTTCCAGTTCATAAACTTGTGAAGACCGCCAGCTTCCCTTACAATCTCATGTCCAGGTCTTAGGAAAAGATGATATGTATTACCCAAAATTAGTCTAGCACCAGTGGCTTCTACCTGCTCAGGCGTCATTGCTTTTACTGTTGCCTGGGTTCCGACTGGCATAAACACTGGTGTTTGGATATCACCGTGCGGAGTATGAAGCACACCTCTACGTGCCCCGCTATTCTTATCTTTCTTCTTCAGCTCATAGCTGACTGCATGTTTCATCAATAAACCTCAATTTATTTATCGTCAACTTCTTTGTAATCTACATCAATGTATCTATCGCCCATTGCATTTTTATGATATGTGTGCATTGTTCTACCTATGCTAAATGCCATGGCAATGTTAGAAATTCCATCACCTATAAGAACAATTCCTATAAACAGCATGAGCGCACTAGCTGATGAGAACGGATTGATTAGTATTATAAATGCTACTACAGCAAATATAACTCCAGAAAGGCAAGCAATCTTCCACTGATTGTATCCATACTTTCTCGAATTAAGCGCTGAAACTATTGCATTTATTCCATGTACAAACAAAATCAAGGCAACTACAGTTCCAACAAAAATTTACAAATGAAGCCGGTCTAATTGCAAGCACTATACCGAAGACAAGGCTTATAAGCGCGAATGTCATTGTTGAGTATGTTCTATAAGTTGTAGTCCTTTGCATGAATTCCCCAATAGCAGAAACGCCTCCCGCTATAATCAAAACCCATCCGATGAAACGTATAATTGAGATAATTGCCCCACTTGGGTTTGCACAAATCATGATACCTATTATTATTGTCAAAAGACCTGTGAGCATCATTCCCCACTTCATTGATTTTTAAAAGTTCATTCATATCTAATCCTCCTATTCTATAAACATGGCATCGCCATAGCTAAAAAATCTATATTCTTCCCTAACTGCCTCGTCATATGCCTTCAGAATATGCTCGCGGTCATAAAGCGCGGAAACAAGCATCATCAAAGTCGATTTTGGTAAATGAAAGTTCGTAATTAAAGACTCTATAATCTTAAACTCATATCCAGGATATATGAAAAATATCCGTACTTCCTGAACCTGCCTTAAGAAGATATTTACCACTCTTTTTCATCAAAGCAAGCCGCACTTTCTGCAGTTCTTGTAGATGTCGTTCCAACAGATATAACTCTTCCACCGCTCAAAAATTGCCTGATTAACAATCTCGGCAGTCTCCTCACTTACAGAATACTCCTCAAAATGCATGTGATGATTTTCTATAGTCTCACATTTAACCGGTCTAAATGTACCAATACCACATGAAGTGTCACAAATGCGATTTTGACACCCTTTTCTCTAGCCTTCTCTAAAAGCTCCGTCGTAAAGTGAAGTCCGGCCGTAGGAGCTGCTACAGAGCCCTCCTCGTGGCAGTAAACAGTCTGATAATCATCCTTATCCTCATCGTTGCTAGGTCTTGAAATATATGGCGGAAGTGGCATTGAGCCAATTTCCTCAAGCCTTTCCATCAAAAATACCATCGTACTCCATTTTAACGATTCTTGTGCCATCCTCACCGTAGTCCAAAATCTCCGCTCTGAGTGTTTTGCCTTCCTCATCAGAAAACAAAACACTATCGCCAGGCTTAATCCTCTTTCCTGGTCTTACCATGGTTTCCCAGATGTCTCCATCTATTCTTTTTATTAAAAGGAACTCAACTCTTGCACCAGTTCCTTCTTTGATGCCGTAAAGCCTTGCTGGAATAACTTTGCTGTCATTTAACAAAAGACAGTCACCTTCTTTTAGATATTCCAATATATCAAAGAAATGTCTATGCTCTATGCTATTGTCGCTTCGTCTCAAAACCATCAGGCGACATTTGTCCCTGTCCTTCTGTGGCTTTTTGTGCAATCAGCTCCTCTCGAAGCTCATAATCAAAATCGTTTATATGCATCTATTTCTCCAAATTACTCTGCACTATCTTCCTGTGCATCGATATTTTTTTGTCACCGCTGTAAGCGATTCCAAAGGTGCTTATAGGCAAGCTCAGTAGCCATTCTGCCCTTCTGCGTTCTATAAAGCAATCCTTGCTGTATTAAATATGGCTCGTAGGCGTCCTCAATCGTAATTCTCTCCTCACCAATCGATGCAGCAATTGTATCTATACCCACTGGACCACCGTTAAACCTTGTTATTATCGCATCTAAAATCTCTCTATCTAGTTTCTCAAGACCAAGTGCATCAACACCAAGAGCAGCAAGTGACCGCTGAGCCGTTTCAAAGTCAATATGTGATTTTCCGCTAACCTGAGCAAAGTCCCTTACGCGCTTAAGTATCCTATTTGCAACACGAGGAGTTCCTCTTGAGCATCTTGCCATCTCATAAAGTGCATCTTCATCTGTCGTCACCCCAAGCAAGGATGCAGACCTACCAATAATATTGATAAGCTCATCGCTTCCATATACTTCGAACTTGTCTATGACGCCAAATCTATCTCTTAGAGGTGCAGAAAGGCTACCGGCTCTCGTAGTTGCACCTATCAAAGTAAACCTTGCTATATCGAGTCTTATCGACCTTGCAGACGGTCCTTTTCCTATAACTATATCAAGAGCATAGTCCTCCATCGCAGAATAAAGTACTTCCTCAACAGATCTATTAAGTCTATGTATCTCATCTATAAAAAGAACATCGTTTTTCGTTTAGATTAGTCAAAATGGCAGCAAGATCTGCAGCTCTTCCAATGGCAGGGCCAGAAGTAATCTTAATATCAACACCAAGCTCATTTGCAATAATTCCCGCAAGTGTTGTCTTACCAAGTCCTGGAGGGCCGTAGAACAAAACATGGTCTAGTGGCTCACCTCTTAGCTTTGCCGCTTCTATAAATATCTTTAGATTTTCCTTGACATGACTTTGCCCAATAAAATCATCAAGACGTTGCGGTCTAAGACCGACCTCCTGTCTCTCCTCAAATTCATTGGCACTTGTTTTTTTGTAATTCTATCTTCCATTCCTATTACCTACATCTGCTTGAGTGCAAGCTTGATATAATCCTCTATCGTCAAATTCTCACCCTTAATTTTGCTTATGGCATTCTCTGCCTCCTGCTGTGAATAACCAAGGCTTATCAAAAGCTATCTTAGCCTCCGAGCGAGTATCGTCATTAACAAATATCTTATCATCTATAGGTCCATCTAGCTCAGACTCATCAAAACTTCCTACCTTATCCTTAAGATCTATGATGATTCTCTCTGCTGTCTTCTTTCCGACACCATTTGCCTTTGCTATGGACTTGCTATCTCCTGATGCAATCGCAAACTTTAGTGCGTTAGGGACTGAGTACACTCATTATTGACATAGCGCCCTTTGCACCTATACCGCTTACGGTTATCAAAAGCTCAAAGAGTTCGAGCTCTTCCCTATCAGAAAAGCCATAGAGGCTTATATCATCCTCCTTAACTATCATTGAGGTATGAACCTTGACATCTTCTCCATCTACAAGCTTATAAAAGCTAGATCCTGCGGAAATCATAATGTGAAAGCCCATGCCAGAGCTGTTCTCTACTATTATAGAGCCATCAATTTGATGGTATATAGTTCCCTTAATATATCTTATCACTTAATTATCCTCCTACCACGACTGTGTCCGTGGCAAATAGCTGCTGCAACTGCATCTGCAGTATCGTCAGGCTTAGGTACTTCCTTAAGATTTTAGGATTGCCTTAACCATTGACTGAACCTGCTTCTTGTCAGCTCTTCCGTATCCGACAAGAGCCTGCTTTATCTGTAAAGGTGTATATTCTGATATCTCTAGTCCTGCATTTGCACATGCTAAAACTGCGATACCTCTTGCTTCTCCTACAAGAATTACCGTCTTTGCATTGTTATTAAAAAACAGTTCCTCTATCGCAGCTTCCTCAGGCTGATATTTTGCAATAATAGCTCCAAGCTCGGCATATATATGCTGAAGTCTCTTAGGTGCCTCTACGCCTGCATCAGTTGTAATCGAACCGTAATCAACAACACTGAATTTATTTCCCTTTAGGTCTAAAATTCCCCAGCCCATAATGGCATAACCAGGGTCTATACCTATAATTCTCATACTTTATCTCTCCTAATTTTCGCTTGATATTATAACATATGAACAGATGTTTGTCTAACCAGAGAGCTTATATGTCAATATTTGTAAATCCCCATTCAAATTATCTTTAATTATAACTATACATGTGTTATAATTATCAAAAATAGGGAGGCATCTTTTGCCAGGAGAGGTTATTATTATGCGTTACTCGAGACAAAACAAGATACTTGAGATTATCTCAAACAACGAAATTGAAACTCAAGAGAAACTAGCGGCTATGCTAAAGAGCGAAGGCTTTGATGTTACACAGGCGACTATATCTCGCGACATCAAAGAGCTACAGCTAATCAAGGTACTGTCATCAACAGGCAAGTATAAATATGCAGTAAGCACGCAGCAGAATGCACCTATCTCAGATCGATTTGTAAAAAAATCTTTAGAGAAACGATTACTTCATTTGCATCTGCACACAACTTAATAATCATTAAAACTCTTTCAGGTTGCGGCGCTGCAGCCGGCGAGGCTATTGACAACATTGGCTTGCCTCATGTTGTCGGCTCCATTGCAGGAGACAATACCCTTCTACTCATCATCGACCACGAAGATCATGTAGAAGAAATCCTATCCATTTTTTTAACAACATGCTTATTTTAAGGAATCACAAGTAATGATAAACCACATCAGTATCAGAGATTTTGCTATTATCAAAAACACCGATGTTGACTTTTACTCAGGACTGAATATCATTACTGGAGAAACCGGAAGCGGAAAAATCAATAGTAGTAACGGCGATAAGCCTTGCACTTGGAAGCAGGGCTGATTCGTCGTTTGTTCGTTTTGGGACAGACAAAGCAATTATTGAACTTTCGGGTGAAATTGACGGCGAAGAAGTAATTATTTCTAGAGAAATAAATTCTAACGGAAAAAACCTTTGCAAACTGAATGGCAGACTAGTTACATTATCAGAGCTTCAGCTCACCTGCCAAAAGCTTGCAGATATTCACGAGCAGTACGACAATCAATCACTACTAAACACCGAAAAATCACCTGACACTTGTCGACACCTATGGTTTTGAACAAATAAACAAGCTTAAGAGTTCTTATTCTAATGAATATCAAAGCTATATAGAAAAGAAAGCGAAGCTAAACAAACTTCTCTCACTCTCTTCTGAGAATGCAAGAAAACTTGATTTTTACAAGTTTGAAATCAGCGAGATTAAATCCGCAAAGCTTGTCCCAGGAGAAGACACCGAGCTAGAGGAACGCCTTGACATGCTCAAAAACTCAGAGAAGATTACAAGTGATGCAAGCCACGCCTACGATGCTTATAGATGGTGAACGTGGTGCATATAGTACTTTAGGTTCTGCCCTTTCATACATTGAATCACTTGCCGAGTACTCAGGAAAGCTGAATGAGCTTTTAGAATCATGCAATGATGCATACTATAGACTTGAAGAAGCCGTATCTGTTCTAAGAGATACTGTCGACGAAATGACATTTGATCCATCAGAACTAGATGAAGCAATTGAGCGTCTAGAGCTCATAAAGTCTCTTAAAAAGAAATACGGTAGTACCATAGAGGATATTCTTGCTTACTGCGATAATATTGAAGGCGAGCTCTTGACCATAGAGAACTTTGACGATGAGAAGTTAAACCTTGAAGCTTCACTATCAAAGAGCTACGAAGCTTTGATATCAGCCGGAAACAAGCTTAGCGAAGCTCGTAAAGCTGTTGCTCAAGAACTTTCTGAAAAGATATTGATAGAGCTAAACGACCTTAATTTTTCAGGTGCTGCACTAGAGATACGTTTCGAATCCAAGTCAAGTCCTGACGAAAACGGCCTTGACGATGTAGAAATTCTAATCTCTACAAATAAGGGCGAGCCACTAAAGCCGCTTGTAAAGACTGCATCCGGCGGTGAGATTTCAAGAATAATGCTAGCAATCAAAAAGATAACAGCAAGTAGTGACGCTATCCCTACCCTGATTTTTGATGAAATAGACCAAGGAATAAGCGGACAGGCAGCTCATGTAGTCGGTAAGAAGCTAAGGGAAATATCTCGCGAAAAAAACAAATTCTATGTATCACCCACCTGCCCCAAATTGCAGCTATGGCCGATACTGCATATAGAATTTTCAAGCATTCAGATGACAGCAGTACCTATACTCACATAGAAAAGCTGGATTCGGTTGCGCAGATTGATGAAATTGCAAGGCTAATCGGTGGTGAAAACAATCACGGATGCAACGCGAAAAAAATGCTGAGGAGCTCATCGAATCGGCAAAGAACATATAGCTCATACATCCATACATCCCCACTCCGAGTAGGGGATTTTTAGTATGAAAAAATCCGCACTCAGTTTATATCTGAATGCGGGATTCATTATTTTAGTTTAAGCTTTGCTTATCACTATTACTCAACTACTGAAAATGGCTTTGGAATTCTGCTTTCGTTTAGATTCATAAGCGCATCTGTGCACTCTAGTACATCTACAAGCTTGTCATCCTTTGCAGCTACTAGCTTAACCTCAATTGGTTCTAGAACGCCACCGAATACCTCACCAACTTCTGCATACTTGTAAAGAGCAACTTCATCGTCCATAGCCTTGCTGATATCTTCTTCGTCTTCGAATCCGAAATCAACCTCGAATACGTGTGCTAGCTCTGTTGCAAGCTCCCAGTTGTTGAAGTCAACATCCTCTTCGATTGCTGACTCTACAGGAAGAAGTCTTCTCTCTGTATTTGTAAATGTACCATTTGCACTTGCTGATCCTGTTCCTGGTAGGAATACATTAGCCTGAAGAGCTGTATCAGTCAAGTAGATGTCTGATACTACTAGGAATTCTAGTCCACTTAGATCTACGCCAGCTGGATCCTCACCGAAGATGATAAGTCCCTTAACACCTTCCATAGCCTCAGATCCTGCACGGATTCCCATATCTACGAGTCCCTGTGAGTTGTTCTTAGCCTTAACTTCTAGGATACCGTCTCTTGGACTTCCGATATGTCCTGAAACTACTGCAATGCCAGCTAGAATCTCTGCTGCTGCAATACTGATTACATTCTGCTCAAATACGATCATAGCCTTCTTAGCATTTGTGTACAGATCAGCGATTTCCTTAACTTCATCGCTCACCTTTGCTCCAGCTACAGATGCCTTGAATTCATCAAAACCTTCTGCTGTGCACTCACCCTTGTTTGCAATTACTGCATTTGCAAGAGCCTTTAGGAATGCTGTGCTGTCTTCTGTCTCAACAGTCCTATATGCTCCTGGAATCTCTGTGCTTGCCTCAGGTGTGTTGATAACAACAACCTTTGCACCCGCTGCTGCAGCCTGCTTAATCTTGTTCCAAATTACAGCAGCCTTGTTCTTTATGAATGCAGGAACTAGGATTACCTCTGTTGAAAGAAGCTCATCAATTGTGTTAGGTGAAGCATCAAGTCCAAGTACATCTAGAAGTGCATTGTGTCTGTTATTGAAGCTGAATGCCTTTTGCTCCAAGAACTTCTGCAAACTTCTTCATTGTGTATGCTTCCTCATTAGTATATCTATCTGAGATAGCAACTGCGATTGAGCCTGCACCATGTCTCGCCTTAACTGATTCTAGGTTCTTAGCAGCCAGAATCAAAGCTTCATGGTAATCTGCTTCTTCCATCTCGCCGTTTAGGCGCTTAATCATGGATCAACAATCTTGCCTTCGAGCACTGAAGCATCAAATCCCCATTTACCCTTAGCGCAGCATAGTCCCTTATTTACGTAGCCTTCCTTATCAGGATTTGCTTTGATTAGCATATCTCCGTAGTTTTCTAGGTCCATAGTACATCCAACTGCACAATTTGCACATGTTGTTGTTGTAATTTCAGTATCTAATGGAATCTCCTTAACTACTGTCTGTCTCTCCTGAATAGCACCAACTGGGCAAACAGATACGCACTGTCCACAGCTATCACATGCAGTTGTCATAAGTGGCATCTCTAGTGATGGCTTAACAACTGTGTCAAAACCTCTGTTTACAAGACCAAGTGCTCCGATTCCCATAACCTCGTCGCAGACTCTTACGCAAAGTCCACAAAGGATACACTTGTTAGGGTCTCTAAGGATGAATGGATGATCATCCTTAAAGTCAATCTTTGTCATCTCACCAGCAAATCTCTCGGCTTAACATCGTATTCGTTTGCAAAATCAACAAGCTTACACTCGAAGTAGTCGTGACATCCGCATTCTAGACAACGTGAAGCTTCCTTCATTGCCTGCTCTACTGTAAGACCTCCATAGATAATCTCTGTGAAGTTATCTTTTCTTTCTAGAGCGTTTAGCTGATCGAGCCTTTTTCTCTGCAAAGTCTTTCTCTATCCTCAAATGTCTTCTCTGTGATATCGTCCTTTTCTACATGGAATCTTGGCTCATACTCGTAAATTTCACCGTTTAGGTAAGCATCTACTGACTCAGCAACCTTCTTAGCATCTGCTATTGATTCGATAGCGATAGAAATCTTATCGTTACCACAGTCACCACCAGCAAATACACCAGGGATGCTTGTCATCATTGTCTTAGGGTCGTATGAAATTCCGCCCTTCTTTGTCTTATCGATTTCGAACATTGATGCATCTACCTTCTGACCGATAGCTAGAAGCACTGTATCTACATCAATAGTTTCTGTCTTTCCTTCTACAGGTACTGGCTTGCGTCTTCCTGAAGCATCTGCTTCTCCAAGCTCCATAACCTGAAGAACAATCTGCTTAACATGACCATTCTCATCCTTGATGATTTCAATTGGGTTTGTAAGGTTCTTAAAGATTACTCCTTCCTCTTCACCCTCTTCTATTTCAATCATATCCGCAGGCATCTCATGCTTTGTTCTACGATAGATATTGTAGACATTCTCAGCACCTAGTCTTACGGCTGTACGACATGTCATCCATAGCAGTATTACCACCACCTACGATAGCAACATTCTTTCCTAAATCAATATATTCATTTCTTACAACTCTACGTAGGAAGTCTATACCACCAATAACGCCTTCTGCATCCCTCACCTGGGCAGCCTACTCCTGTTGAGAGCCATGCACCGATTCCGAGTACTACTGCATCAAAGTCGTTTCTGATTGTATCTAGTGGAATGTCAACTCCAACCTTTGTATTTGGAACGATCTGAATTCCCATTGCTTCCATGATAGCGATTTCTGCGTCAAGAACTTCCTTTGGAAGTCTGTACTCAGGAATACCGTATCTAAGCATACCACCAAGCTTAGGCATTGAGTCGAAGATTGTTACCTCGTGTCCTCTCTGTCTTAGGAAGTAAGCTGCTGATAGACCCATAGGACCACCACCGATGATAGCAACTGTCTTTCCTGTATCTTCTTCCATATCTGGAATGAATCTCTCTTCTGCAGCGATATCCATATCTCCAGCAAAGCGCTTAATCATAGCAATGCTGATTGGCTCATCTACAAGTCCTCTTCTACATGCGTCTTCACATGGATGTGGACATACACGGCCAATACATGCAGGTAGTGGAATCTTATCCTTGATTAGCTCATTTGCTTTTTCAAACTCACCGTTTGCTACAAGACCTACATAACCCTGACAGTCAGTGTGTCCTGGACATGCCTTCATACATGGTCCAATACAGTCACCATAGTGGTTACTAATCAAAAGCTCTAGGTTTGTCTTTCTAATTTCGTTAACTCTCTCTGAGTTTGTTGAAATAACCATGTTAGGAGCTGCTGCAGTAGCACATGCCTTTGCAAGCTTAGGGCTACCTTCTATCTCAACCATACATAGTCCACATGAACCGTAAATCTCAGTTCTCTCATCATAGCAAAGTGTTGGGATGAAAATATCGTTCTCACGAGCAACTTCCAAAATTGTCTGTCCGTTAACAGCCTGAACTTCTTTGCCATCTATATTCATTCTGAATTTATTCATCGAAATAACCCCCTTCCTACAGTCTATCTATTGCACCGAAGCGACATGATTCTTCACACTTACCGCACTTGATGCATATTGTCTGATCTATCGTATGCTGTTTCTTTACTTCACCAGTAATTGCGCTTACAGGACAATTTCTTGCACATGCTGTACATCCTACGCATCTATCTGTAATGTTGAACTTAATCAAAGCCTTACATGATCTTGCTGTACACTTGTGGTTGTAAATATGGTCCTCATACTCGTTTCTGAAGTACTTTAGTGTTGTAAGAACAGGGTTTGGTGCTGTCTGACCAAGTCCACAAAGAGATCCGTTTTTAATCTTATCTGCAAGTTCCTCAAGAAGCTCAATATCCCCATCCTTGCCTTTACCTTCTGTAATTCTCTCTAGAATCTCAAGCATTCTCTTAGTACCTAGACGGCAGTAGTTACACTTACCGCATGATTCCTTACGAGTAAAGTCTAGGAAGTATCTAGCCATATCTACCATACAGGTATCCTCGTCCATTACGATCATACCACCTGATCCAACGATAGCTCCTGTCTTAACGATATCTTCATATGTTACAGGTGTGTCTGCAAGTGACTCAGGTACACAACCACCTGATGGTCCACCGAGCTGAACAGCCTTGAACTCTCTGTCATTCTTGATTCCGCCACCTATACCATTAATAATCTCTCTGATTGTAAGACCCATTGGTACTTCTGCAAGTCCAGCCTTCTTAATCTTACCAGCAAGTGCGAATACCTTAGTACCGTTTGACTTTTCGCTACCCATTGCAGCAAATGCCTCACCGCCGTTAACAATTATCCAAGCAACGTTAGCATATGTCTCTACGTTGTTGATATTTGTTGGCTTCTGCCAGTATCCTTTTTGAGCTGGGAATGGTGGCTTTTAGTCTAGGCATTCCTCTTTCACCTTCAAGTGAAGCGATAAGTGCAGTTTCTTCACCACAAACAAATGCACCAGCACCAGCTTTAATTCTAATATCAAAGTCGTATCCTGAACCGAAGATGTTCTTACCTAGGAAACCTTTTTCTCTAGCCTGGTCCATAGCAATCTCTAGACGCTTGATTGCAAGTGGGTACTCAGCACGACAGTAAATTATACCTTCTGTAGCACCCATAGCGAATCCACCTATAATCATTCCTTCTAGAACTGAGTGTGGGTCACCCTCAAGAACAGCTCTATCCATGAATGCACCTGGATCTCCTTCATCGGCATTACATACAATATATTTCTCGTCTGAAGCGTTATTTTTTGCTGCATCCCATTTGAACCATGTAGGGAAGCCTGCACCACCACGACCTCTTAGACCTGAAACTTTAATAACATCGATTACTTCATCAGGGCTCATAGATGTAACAACTTTTCTTGTTGCATCATATCCACCTACTGCAATATAATCATCTATTTCTTCTGGATTTATAATTCCACATTTATTAAGAACAACTCTCTGCTGCTTTCCAATAAATGTTTCGTCGTCAGCTCCAATTGCGAGCTCTTCGACAGGCTTTCCGCCCTTAACGTGTCCGTCAACGATAGCCTGAACCTTATCTGGCTGAACTTTGACATATCTTGTCATCTCGCCGTTGTCATCGTAAATGTCTACGATTGGCTCTAGGTAACATGTTCCTACACAACCTGTAAAGTCAACCTTAACATCTAGATTCTCAGCAGCTAATACTTTTCTAAATTCTTCTTCGGTCTTCTTTGCTCCGGATGCGATTCCGCAGCTTCCCTGTCCGATTATAATCTTCATTACTGCACCTCCTGAGCTTTATCTCTAAGTTCATCGATAATTTTTACTACCTTTGCCTTAGTAAGCTCACTGTATGTTTCATCACCTTCGCTTGTCTGAACCATCATAACAGGTGCTAGAGAGCAGCATCCAAGACAGGCTACGTAATTTAGCGTAAACAATCCATCCTCTGTAGTCTCTCCATCCTTTATGTTCAAGTGTTCGCTTACTGCCTCACCTATGGACTCTGATCCGTTAACGTGACAGGCTGTACCCTGACAAATCATTAGCAGATACTTTCCAACTGGTTGTAGCCTAAACTGAGCATAAAAAGTCGCTACTCCATATATCTTTTGCAGGCGCGATTCCTGTCACTGCAGCAATATAGTTTATTGCATCTAGTGAAAGGTATCCATAAATTGCCTGTGTCTTTTTGCAATATGGTAATTAAACTTCCTGGCACTTTGGCATACTTCTCTAAAAACCGGCGCCAATTCCTCAAATCTTGCATCCGGTTCTATCTTGCAATTAGTACACATAATGTATTACCTCCTCTTCTTAATATATCATTATCAATATATAATCAACCTATAATAATTATACAAAAAGCAAATCGTTAAAAATCAATTTGCATAAGTCGTTTTGAAAAAAATTTTTTTATTCTGATAATGAAATAAACCACAAATTCGAATCATTTGTGGTTCAGTTAGTTTAAGCGAACACATTTTCGGTTCACTTTGCATCTTATGTAATTAAATTCCTGCGATAAAAAAAGCTCTAGTGCCATCGATGATTTTTAATAGTCCCGTAGTAATCTGTGAGCTTAGCTCATATGCAGAGGAAAAGAACTTTTGATAGCTTTTTCTGCAGAAAAAGCCTTGAGTATACTTTGTGATATTTTTGATTCTGTACTCGTTGGCTTTTTAGTTTTGATGATATTTCGCGCACCTGCATTCCCTCATCAAGCATCTGCTTTGTGCAGTACATGAGTTCAAACTGTGACACTATACTGCCGATAAGCTGAAATTCATCTCCTCCATCACCCAAAATATTGTGTAGCTGAGCAAGCGCTCTATCTTTTCGTCCTGCTGCTATGCTATCGAGTAAGTTGAAGACAAAAGTATCTTCATCTCTGATTACAAGCTCTCTTATAGCCTTTTCCTCTATTACATCACTGCTTGCAGCTATCAGCTTTGATATGTCGTTCATGAATGTGTAGAGATCATAGTCGCTCTCTCTGTTAAAATACCCTGTCTCATCTAACAAAAGATGCATATTAGCATTTGAAATAGTCTTCTTGGCCTGCTTAAACCTCTTGTTTGCAAACGATGCCAGGTCTTTTCTATCTAATCTATCAAAGTTATATTCCTTACCTGCTTTTTATGATTTCCTTAGGTAGCTTCTTACTCTTATCTACATTTCTAGCAGTGAATATCAAAATAGCCTCATCTTGAAGTTTCTCTATAGATGAGCACAAAAGCTGAAGGTCTGCATCCTTTATTGCCTGCGATGAATCGGATGAAAGCGCCTTCATTTCCTTTACGACAATCACCCTTTTGTCCGAAAAAAGAGGAAGGGTTTCACAAGCCTCGCATACAGCTGACACTAAGTCAGTCGAGCTCATTTCGGTCTCATCAAAAACTGAAATATTCATCTGCTTTGTTGCAGAACTCACATATTTATTTATAACACTATCTACAGCCCACTTGATAAGGTATTCCTCTTCACCGTGTATCAGCATGACATTCTTCAGCTTTGATTTACTCAAATCTTCAGCAAAGACTTTATATGCGTGGATTTTCTCTTTGTACATCTTGCCACCTTTCTTATTAATCAAATTCTATCAAAAAAGAGCAAACACTCAATTACTTATGAGTGTTTGTCCCTAATATATTATTCGGTTTTGTCGTCTTTGATTGGAAGCATTTCCTCAAAGAGCTCCTTAAGTGTAAATTCATCACCCTGTAGATATTGCTTGCCAGTTTCATTATTAATGCGTTTGCACTTTACATAGACTTCACGCATCTCCTTGTTGTGCATCTTTTTGACCTGTCCGCATATCGATGCTCCAGTATACGAAAGTCCTGTTATATCGCTCTCACCTATAGTCAAAGTGCTTTGACATTTAGGACAGGTAAAATCATACATCTTATCAAGTAAGGTCCAGCGGCTTTTTATAGTCCAGTTTTCGACCTCTCCACCACAAATTGGGCAGCTCTTAAGCCTCTTCTTTGAAAAGTCTTTTGGAATTATATTCATGTATGACATATCATCCTTGAACTTCTCAATCTTTTCCTTATCTATAGTGAATTTCTTAATATCTACTTCGTTTCTTCTGAACTTCATCTTATCTTTCGACCTTAAAGCTTATCCTTTTCTCATCTGCATCAAGAGTGCATAGAGCACCCATAGGAAGTGTCATCATAGGTTTTCCGTGTCCTGACTGCACATTGTACACTACAGGAATATCAAGGTCCTTTAGCGCTGCAAGAACAACCTGGTTCTCGTCATAGCTTGGGTCCTCCTTATTCTCAACCTTGGTGAACTGTCCTAGAATTATTCCTCTACACTTTTCTAGCTTGCCTGCATTTTTAAGATGGAAAATCCACTTTTCTATCTTGCTCATTGGTTCGCACACCTCTTCAATAAAAGAGTATATTGTCCTCACTCTCAATCTCAAATGGTGTACCTATGCTAGCAGATAAGAGCGACAGGTTTCCTCCAACAAGGTTTCCTGTATCCTTTTCCACCCTTGAGCGTTTTTGATATCAAAGCCCTTTGGATTTTGATAATCAAAAGTCAGATTCGGCATTTATCGTATCAAAGAAAGAAGCAGTTTCCTCATCTGTAAGCCCATTTATCATATTTGATGAAATCATTGGTCCATGAAAGCTAACCATACCACAGGTTTGATTTAGCGCCATGTGAAGATTTGTCACATCGCTATATCCCACAAAAATCTTAGGGTTTGCCTTGATGGTTTCGTAATCGAGATAAGGCATGAGCCTTGAACTTCCATCTCCTCCCCTAACGCAGAATATGGCGTCGACCTCTGGATCTGCGAACATCTGATTTACCCACTTTGCTCTCTCCTCACCATCGCCTGCCATATATCCAGCGAAAACCTTGTCGAGATTATCAGCAAGCTTAGTCTTATACCCCTATATTTTCTATGGTGCTCTTAACGAGTTCAATCTTATCTGTTGGAAGCGCAGAGCTTGGGCAGATAATACCTACAGTGTCTCCTTTTTAACTGCTTAGGATAAAGCATTTTTTTCAAAATTTTTCATTCTAAAACCACATCAAAAATAAACTATTAACTATAACGATCAAAAAATCTATATTTCCTATTTTTTTCAGCTTGATTTCCTTGTAATCACTTTCCTCTAAATCTGCCAATATAGTTTCTAGATCCTTTCTTCCTAAGCTCACAACAGCATCGACCGTTTCAAGATCTAGATTACCATTCTTTTTAATATCGGCTATGTTTCCATAGTAGTAGTACTCAGTTTTTAGTTTCACTTGAGCTTACCGCTGTAACTTTATATACGCTTACTAATGAAATCTGACCTCGAGAACTACTATCCGGATCGAGTAATATATTTTATGAAATCACTCTGCCTTTCTATTTTTATATTTTTTTATAGCTGTTGCTCTCGTTATTATACTCAGCTACATTATCATTTTCTTCAACAAGAACATTTAAATTCTTTATTTCCGAAAATATCCTTTAGTCCAGATACTTTTATCTCAATTTTTTTCTTTTATCAAGCTTTTAGCCCATCGCTTTTCAGTTCATCAACATAGCTTTCTGAAACCCTTAAAGTTACTTTATCACCATTCTTTAAAGGCGAAAAATCACCATCAACATTAAATACTTGCATATCCTCTTTACGAGATGTATCTATTGACTTATAAAATGACAATACCCCATATCCATTATAGCCCTTAACCTCAACTGGATATTTCTTCAGAAGTGACTTTACACTTACTTCGTTGTTTTTATTAATGTTTGAATCGTTTTTGTTCAAAGCTTTCTTTTTCTGCATGCTTTTGGCTGTGAATTATAAATCTTAAAAGCTATTAGCGATGCTGCAAATACTACAATAACTAATAAAGCGATATATATTAGTTTCTTATTCTTACCTTTATTTATCTTAAATTTATCCATATCTAATCCCTTTTACAAAGTATTACGGACAAGTCTAAAGGAAGATATTATCATTGTCAATATTTGATTGATAGCGAGTATGTATCAAACAAATGATATTAATACATGATTTTTATAATGCACTAAAGATTTTTCATCGCATCTTGATAACTGATTGCCTTATCTTCATCCTTACCAAATGAAGCAAATACAGGAATTATCTGGCTATCTCCTGAGTACATCAAAAGCTGACCTGCATCGTTAGATGTGCTGGCAAACTTGTTAGCACCTTCCTTAGCCGAAACCTCCTTATCGTCTATATAGTAATCGTCTCTGATATTCTTTCTAAAAATATTCTCAAGCTTATTTTTGTAGCTCAAGCCTTCCGTACTCGCTAGCCTTATACTTTAAGACTGAGAAATTACCAAATTCTCCTCCATTAAAAGGCGAAGCGATGGCAATATAAAAAGTATTCTTTTCATTTTTACTCATATATATTGCAAATGCGCTGGAAAACTCTTTATTTGCTGCCATGCTCAATCCATCTGCTATCGCATATGAAATTAAACCATTATTTTCCTTATCGGAAGAAGCGTAAATTATGTTATAGCTTGTATCACTTCTTCCCAGTCTACTAAGGTAGAACATTTCCTCTACCCCATCACCATTCAAATCATAAATCACGACTGATTTATCAGAAGCTTCACCATCTTTTCTTATAATCACTTGGTCTTGTGAGTTTATATCTGCACCCTTATCAGCCGTTAATATTCCTTTAAAGTTTTCTCGTGCTGAATTTTTAGCTTTGTTAAGTTTCTCATCGTAGTTATCTTTTATGTTTCTATATTCTTTTACATTTTTGATGGTACTAGGTATAAGTTATTGGATACGATTTTAAGATCCTTACTAGAATCATAATCTATCGCACACATTAGCTCATACTTCCCCTCCAGATACTGAAAAATCATAGCCTCTATCTTCAGTTCCATCCTTAGTAGCATAAAGCTATTTTATATTTTGATAATACATTATTTATCTCTTTAATACATGAACTATAATAATTATTAAGCAATTGTTTCGCATTGGTTTCAGCATCATTTGCGTTGTCATGTTTCTCGAATAAAAAAATCAATTGCATCATCAATTTTCTGCTTCTGAATCTCTTTACCATTCAGCTTATAGCTTCCCACTCTCCTTGAAGCAATAATACTTGTGTTGAACTGCAAATCGATAACTTCAACAAGTTCATCTCCTTTGACCTGCCAAATCTTATGAAGGTATGAAATACCATTTATTCCCTGTGTCGTTGTAACATTCTCGACTATATATAGCTCACCCTTACACTCAAATTTATATACATTTTCTGAAACAGAATTAAAAAGGCTCAAATCAATGGGCCACATTTCATTTTTATATTTAGCTCTAGTCTTTAGAGCTTTTTAGTTTTCTGTCACCCTTATCATATCTATATATTTGTGTATTAAGTGCTGGCCTCTTCCCATCCCTTTGGTATCTGCTAACTATACCAAGCTGCTCGATATCTTTTACATCAAATACATTTGTAGCTACTATGCCTTCCTCAACATCATCTATTTTTCGGTTCATTCTATAAAAACCTTCAAACATTTTGGGGAATGTCTTCACCAAAGCAAGTTCCTTCATCAAGCACCATATCAGCAAGCCTTGCCTCTGTAACCGTAGGTTGTGTGTCTGAATCAATGTCATGATCAACTGCAAAGAACTTAAAGTATATAAATACTCCAGCTACTGTAATTAATGTAAGCACTATAAAAAACGATGCTATCGCAATAATCATTATCTTAATAGTTCTCTTATCCCTCTTTTGAGTATCGTTTTCGTTCATTTTGTACCTCTTTTTCGCAATTAAACTCCATGAGAAATCAAATGACTCTATTTATAATTATATTATCACACAATTCTTAAAAACCGTCTACTAAAAAAACTATTCCAATATAAATATAAGGTAATCAAAAATTTACTAGCCAAGCAGAGCATTATAGTCTATAATTTCTTTAATATTTTATTTTTGTTATTTAGGAAAGAGGGACAATAATGCAAGATATGAATTTTTGATATTCAAGAAAAATGATATCTCATCAATTGCTCGTTTAGTAATTATTATTTCTTCAGCAGTGATGATGATTTCAACAATTCTACCATATGCTAGAGTTGAACTTTTTCGGTCAGGGATATACATTTAACTTCCTTATCATTGAAGGACAGTTTGGAGATGGAATATTTTTCGTAGTTCTAGGAACACTAGCAATTCTATTTGCTGCTATTCAGAAAAAATACCTGTGCTAATAATAGCAATCTTACTCCTGCTGATATTCATCTATGAGCTTGTACATGCTATTGATGTTAAAGACACATATGGAGATGTGCTCCACTTCAAGATTGGTTTTCTACCTTGTGCGTATAGCAGCTCTTGCAGTAATCGGTGCTTGTATTTGCTATTTTATAACCAAGAAAAGTGGTTAAGAACACTCCTTCAGCTATAAGCTTCACAACAATTGGAAATCATCTAGATGAGGCAGCAGCTACACCATTTCAATCACAGCCAGTTCAGAGTGAATTTTTCGGTTCAGCCTGTTGCACCAGAAGCTCCTGCTCAGCCAGAAGTATCTCAAGAACCAGTTCGAAGCGACTCTGTATCTACTGAGGAAAATCTATAGATGTAAGCTATAAGGAATTAGGCCTTTGGTCTAATTCCTTTTATATTATTCAAAAACATAAATATTGTAATACCTATCAGTATAAAACCAACACACTGTTTTAGATCATGCCGGCTAACAAGCTTAACATAAAAATATTCTGATGACACAATAAAAATGAATGTATAAAGTAAAATCGCTAGCCTGCTATCGCTATATTCAATCTCTAATGTTCCCTTCTGAAATAGACTAAAACTATGATTAACTGTATATGTAAGTTCCCCCAATTGCAGATATTAAGTACCCCAGAATACTTGAATAATGACTGCTAACAAGATATATAAAGAAACTTGTGATTCCTATCGGTACATAAATTGATATAAGTAAGATTACAGGAGTGTTTGCTAAAACTGCTATTAAACTAAACTGACCAAAGCTCACTATATTGTAGGCACCAAGACCAATTGGAAGCGCCATTATTTCTAATAACTTTCTATGCCTTGTCCTTCTAATGTGAGGAAATATAAATACAATTATCAATGCGGAAAGAAACGAAAAGCTGCAGTCCAACATCAAATATGCTATATGGATTATTTATTAACGAAATCAAAAAATGCTATTGAAATTGCAGTCAAAAATCAAATCGCATCATTAGTTTATCAGCAATAATTTTTCAAAAGTATAATTAAGACTGCTCTAACAATAGAAATACTAAACGAGGCCAAAACAATATATATACCAAGCATTAAAATCAGGACGAAAATCCACTCTATTTCCTAAATTAAAACGAGTCGTCAGTTTCTTGAAAATCATGTAAATTATACCTATATGAAGGCCACTTACTGCAAGAATATGTGCAGTTCCAGTATCTTGGAACTCCTCGATAACATCGGAACTTATTAAGTTTTTTTCACCGAATATTATCCCCGAAAAAAATATCCTCTTGCACTAGGGGAAAATCCTTGAAAGAAAAAGGGTTTTTCTTTGTATTGATAGCTTTTGATAATATCAAAAACGAACTTTTTGAAAAGTTTGAATCCTCTATCTCTTTAAAATCTTAATCCTTCTGCAAGTTGAGCTATAGTCAATTCCCTTGCCATACAGATATCTACGATAATCTATTCCATCATCTCTAACTTCCTGAACATCTAGCTTGGCTCTAAATTCAATACGTTCTCCGACAAGAGAAAAATTTTGCTTCTCCTTGCTTGTAATCCTGACTTTATAGTTATTGTAAGTCATACCGTTAAAAATAATCTCATCAATCTCGCATACATAGACTGGTAATCCAAATTTATCTACACTCTCTGTAGATACGTATCCCCTACATATTGCCTCTTTAGATACAAATGGCATATTCTCAGCATTATAATGTCCCAAAAATAGATATTAGCATCCAAATACATCCAACAATCACAAATAAACAATATCTTATATCTATATCTAAAAAAACAACTTGTATATAAGCACTAGAATTCCTAAATATACCAGCGTTGAAACAACACCATAATCTATACTGAAGTACATCAAAAGAAGTCCAATCAAAAATTTAAAATTGCAAACGCTAATTTACGCCTCAAAACACTTCCTCCTCGAGTTTAATATACTTTTCTTCCCCATAGATTGACAAGATTGCTAAACTTGTATTTACTTACATATTTTGATTTTTCACTCATATAATCTATTCAAAAGTTTCATAGTTTCTCTACTCCTTGTAAGTATTCTAATTAACGGCAAATACTATACTTTAAAGTATTGATATGGTATAATTAGGTTTAATCTTTATGTATTTAATAGAAAGGAATTTCTGCAAAATGCAAGCAAATGTAAAGAACGATACTGCAGTAGTTGCAAAGCGACGTAGAAGTGCGACTAAGAAAAGCAAACATCCTAGACTTAAGATTGTTTTGATTGCTCTTCTTATTATATTTGTAATATCAGCACTCGCAGTGTTTGGATATGTATATTCTATAATTTCTAAGGCACCTAAGATTGATCCATCCAAGATTAACTCTCTGCTCTCCGAAAGTACAACAATATACGACGACCAAGGCAAGGAGCTTGATACAGTCTTTGCAAGTAGCAACAGAGAGACTGTCAGCATCAAGAAGATGCCTAAACATCTAACCAATGCATTTATCGCTTTGGAAGATAAATCCTTCCGTAAGCACCATGGCTTTAATGTTATAAGAATGTTTGGTGCTGTCAAAGACTCCATCTTCTCAGGCGGAAAGATAAGCGGAACAAGCACTATTACGCAACAATTAGCTCGTAACATGTACCTTCCGGATCAGCAATTTGACAGAACAATAAGCCGAAAAGGTACTTGAGGGCATACTATGCAACTAAACTTGAGAAATACCTATCTAAGGATGAGATTTTTAGAGGCTTACCTAAACTACATTTTATCTAGGATATAGCTCTTATGGTGTTCAGACTGCTTTCTAAAGCTTACTTTTCTAAGGATGTTAGTGAACTTACAGTAGCTGAGTCAGCTGCACTTGCTGCACTGCCTCAGTCACCTAGTAAGTACGAGCTTGTTCAGTTCATTGAGGGCGGAACAGCAGCAGAATACAAAGGTGTATTATTAGCTGAGACACCAGATGGTGTATATATCTATAACGATATAAGTAAGCCTCGTAGAGAGATATGTCTAAAGCTTATGAAGGAGCAAGGATATATCACCGAGAAGGAGTACAAAGAAGCTATCAACACACCACTAAAGGATATGCTAAAGCCTGATTACAACAAGTTTGATAGTAAATCAGCCTACTTCTCTGATTATGTTATTGACGAAGTAATCACTAAGCTCAAGAAAGAGAAGAACTGGGATCATAGCACAGCTTGGAATGCGGTATATAATGGCGGTCTTAAGATATACTCAACAATGGATTCTCAAGCTCAGAAGACAGTTCTAGAACAGTTTGCAAATAGCAATAACTATCCTAATATCTCCCCTAACTATGATCGCTACGGAAATATAGTTGGAAGAAACGGCCAGGTTGTTCTGTTTGCATACGATAACTACTTTGACGAAAACGGTAACTTTATCCTTCCAACCGGAAATGCCAAAATGCAAAAGGATGGTTCGATGATTATCTACTATGGTAATGATTTGAACATCTATACAACTAAGGTAAATGGCAAAACCGATTATAGCCTTGAGTTTAAGAATATGTATACGACTGATGAATCAGGGAGCTCTCTACTCCATTCAGGGTGGATATATAAATATCCCTTCTGAATACAAGTCGGTAGAATAAGGATAACAACCTGATTATCTCAGCTAAATTCTTTAAGTCGAATGAATACAAGAATTTCATGACAGTTAATGATGATGGTAGTGTAACTATTCCTCCATCATCCTATTCTCTCAGACCAAAGACAATACAGCCACAGGCTGCAATGACAATAGTCGAAAAACAAGACTGGTCATATCAAAGCAATGGTCGGTGGAAGAAATACTACTGGAAGACAGATTCTAAACCGTGCATCTGATGCCCCTCGTCAGCCAGGTTCATCAATAAAGCCTTTGGGTGTTTATGCCCCTGCTCTTCAGCAAAGTGCTGAGGAATATGCAGCTGGACGAAAGCATAAGTTCACAGATTTTGGAATCGATAAACAAGGAACTAAACTTTACGGAGACTACCTAACGGCAGGCTCAATTGTAATCGACGAGAAGACAACTATAAATGGTCAGGTATGGCCGCTCAACTTCTCTAGAACATACTCTGGTACCCAGACTATGAGATCTGCCATGGTCAACTCACTTAATACATGTGCAGTTAAGATATGGCTCCAGGTTGGCAAGGACTACTCAGTAGAAATGCTGAAAAAGTTTGGAATTACAACCTTGGTTGAAGAAGGAGATGCAAACGATCTCAACGCTTCAGCTCTAGCTCTAGGCGGTATGACTAAGGGAACAACAACGCTTGAGATGGCAAGTGCATTCAGCACCTTCCCTAACAATGGTGTTAGATATGATACATCATCATTTTACAAAGGTTGTAGACAAGCAAGGAAATGTAATCTTAGAGAATAAACCTAAGGAACATAAGGTCCTAGATGAAGGTGTTGCTTGGATTATGGCAGACATGCTAAGCAGCGTTGTAAACAGCGCAGCAGCAAACTACGCACAGATATCTGGGGTATTTGTCGGAGGAAAAACTGGTACAACAGATGATGCATTTGATGACTGGTTCAATGGGTTTTACACCTACCTACTCTGCTTCACTTTTGGATAGGTAGTGACTACGGCATATCACTTTCTGATCACAGTATCATCGCCACATATATGTGGGGTAATATCATGAGAAACATCAATAAGGTTTATGACGGTTCGAGAGCTGCAAGACCTGCAAATGTTATCTCATATAACGGTGAATATTATATTAATGGAACTCAGAGCGGTGCAAAGAGTGTAAGCGATTTAAAGAGTAGAGAGGTAGAGATTTGTGAAGAATCTGGATACCTAGCAACTCCTGACTGTAAGCACAAAAACAAAGACATATGATGCATTTTTCTGAGGATGAGATCCCAGAATATTACTGTAACATACATAACAGCAATCCGGAGAAATACCCTATTTCGCCAGAGGAAACCTTGGTAGAGCAAAGAAGGATTCTAGTACAAGTACACCTTCTTCACCAACTACACCAAGCTCACCATAAATTACACAAAGCAAAGAGAATGCACTTCAAAAAGCATTCTCTTTTTCGTCTATATATTTTATCGGTTTAATATATCATCTGGAATATTTACGGAATACTCCTTGCACCAATCGGAAATACCTGTATCTTTATCAAATTGATATGCTAATCTCTCTTTTGATAGCTGTTTTGCCCGTTGCAAGTACACTACAGCCTTTTCCAAGCTTCCATAAAGCTTGTATGTCTATCAATCTGTTACAGTTGCTTAATTCTATGTATTTTTAGTCTTGTAAGCTCATCCAGTGATGGCACAGATTCGATTTTTGCACAATAGCTAAGCTTTTATTCGCTCAAAGCTTATCTAACTTTGATAGAAAACTAAAATCAACCCAGTTAGAATTATTCTTAATTTGAATTTCCCTTTAGTTCAGTTAGTTTTTTTCTAGCTCTAAAGCGTCAGATGGCTGATGTCCATATAGACTAAGCTTTTCTAATGGAAGCTCGGAAATATACGTAAAAGCTTTTTGAGCGTTGTAGAATCCAAATTAAGAGCCTTTAAATTCCCAAGCTTCGGCAATATTTCATGTGAACTTTTGTTTATGGTTCCTTCAAGTCCTAAACCTATAAGTTCATCCTTATATGCCAGTAGTGGTTCAATATTCTTTTTCCACTAGACTTATGGAGTTAAGACATTTTATATACTTTAAATCTTCTAGTTCCTCACCTAGACATCCCTCTACAGGTTCCGAAATATTTTGTACATACGGAATATGTCTTAGTTGCCCTTTACAGGTCACTCTAAAAGCTACATCTGGACGCTTCCTAAAAGAAATCATTTAGCAAATAAAGATCCTTTTCACTTGGGACATATCCCACCACATGGTCTAATGCACTCAAGGTCTTTTATTAGATATTAGATCTGATATATCTTCATCTGAAATTGGACTTTGAAAGTCACAATATATCACATTTACTTTTTCAAATGCTCCCATCTAAATCTGCCTTCATATATACCTATTGGCTATTCCATTTCTTTTCTGAATTCATCCATTCTAGCAGGGATATCTTTTGCTCCAAATACTGCAGATCCTGCAACGAGTATGTCTGCACCAGCCTCAATTAGTTTCTTAGCGTTTTTCGTACTAACTCCACCATCTACTTCGATTTTGAAGTTAAAGTCCTTCTCTGCCCTTATTTTAGCTAGTCTTTCAATCTTATCAAGTGAAGCTTCAATGAATTTCTGCCCACCGAAGCCCGGCTCTACTGACATAATGAGGACAAGGTCCACATCAGAAAGTACCTCCTCTATCATGCAAAGAGGAGTTGCTGGATTAAGAGCTACTCCGGCCTTAATTCCAAGACTCTTGATATTCTGAAGGCTTCTATAAAGATGTACACAAGCCTCCTGATGAACAACTATGTATTCAGTCTTATCTGTAACAGAAATCTGCAACATAATCATCCGCATTTTTCGATCATGAGATGAACATCATACTTTGCTGTATCACAATTGTTTAGTGATTTCATAACAGAAGCCCCATAGCTTATATTAGGTACAAAAATGTCCATCCATTACATCTATGTGAAGGTAATCTGCACCGTGCTTGCTAACTAATTCAGCCTGTTCGCCAAGCCTAGCAAAATCTGCAGATAATAGGGATGGTGCTAGTTCTTTCATTTCGTTCTCCTTAATTAAAATCTCTTATTTCTTTTTTTATTTCATCTATCATGCTAAGATATGAAGTATATCTTGTCCTTGCGATTTCTCCACTTTCGACAGCGCTCTTTACCTCGCATTCAGGCTCATTTATATGCCTGCAATTATCAAATCTACATTCACGGCTTTTATCTACAAACTCTGGGAATAATGATGAAAGTCTAGCTTCCTCCACTCCTTCAGTGTAAAGCGATGTAAACCCAGGTGTATCGTATATATACCCACCTTGACATGAAAAAAATCTCTATATGCCCTAGTCGTATGCTTTCCTCTTCTTGTCTTGTCGCTTATATCTCCAGTTTCCATCAAAGCGCAAGGCGAAATGAGATTTGTAATAGTCGACTTACCCACACCAGATGGACCCATAAGAGCCGTCTTATTATCCTTTAGAGAAGCCTTAAGCTCATCTACGCCTTCACCTGTTCTTCCGTTTACAACAAAACACCTATACATCGGTTTGTAGGTTGAAAGAATTTGCTCAAGTAGCCCCTTTTTATCAAGGTCTGGCTTGGTTATGCATAGCATGGGCTTTATCAAATTCATCTCAGCATTTACAAGCATCTTATCGATTATCTCAAAGCTTGGAGCAGGCTCAGATAGAGCTGTCACCACGATGATTTGATCCACATTTGCTATAGCAGGTCTGATGAAGTGGTTTTTTCGTGGATAGATTTTCTCTATTAGAGAGTCACTTTCTCCGTCCTTTGATACATTAAGCTCCACCTCATCGCCTACCATTAGTGTGTTCTTTGATTTCTTGAAAAGACCCCTGCCCTTTGCTCTATATACACCGTCTTCAGTCTTCACAAAATAGAAGCCTCCAATGCCTTTGACAACAAGTCCTCTCATATTTTACTCACCTGACTTAGCAATCCAGATATCAACTGTTGAACCTGTCTGATATTCAGAGTTTGCTGCTGGATACTGCTTAAATACAGTTCCTGCTGTGAATCCATTATTTTTCTTCTTCTGTTACTCTTCCAACACTAAAGCCTAGAGACTGCAGTGCAGATTCTGCCTGGTCATATGTCATTCCATTTAGATTTGGAACAGTTGCCTTTGACTTAGCCTTACTGATAACGATATCTACTGTAGTATTCTTCTCTGCTGTTGTTCCAGCATCAGGAGACTGCTTTATAATTGTTCCTGGAGTCTCGTAGCTTTCTTCGTAGCTAACCTTTCCGAGCTTGTAGCCATACTTTGATAGTGTAGCGCTTACATCGCTTTCTGATGTAAATGTAGTTCCTACTAGCTTTGGAATTACAGCATCCTTCTTACCCTTACTGATATTAACTGTGATTATATCACCCTTATCTACCTTGGTTTTAGCTGATGGATACTGGCTTGCGATTAGACCTTCTGCTACTGAATCACTGTCGACTTCATCACCCTTTGATATCTGAAGTCCCATTTCTGATAGCAAAGTCTTTGCTTCCTTATATGAAAGTCCCTTTAGATCAGGAACCTTAAGTTCTGTATTACCTGCACTTAGGATAACCCTAATAGTTCTACCCTTCTTAACCTTGGAGTTCTTTGATGGAGTCTGTGAAACAATCTTGCCCTTTTTCTATCTTCTCGCTTGCTATTGGTTCGTCTGCCTTCTCTATCTTAAGCCCCTTTGCCTCAAGAACTTCCTTTGCTTCGCTATAGCTCATTCCCTTTACATCAGGAACTGTAACTTCCTTACTTCCACCGCCAATCACACCTGATACAAATAGGATTCCGAAGAGTGCTAGTATAGCAGCAGCTGCAACGCCTATAATAATAGCTCTCTTTTTCTTCTTTTTGTCATCTGACTTTGCCTTAGGTTTCCTTGGATTTGCTGGTGCTATAACCATTTCCTGGTCTCTGTCTTCTCTCCTGCTGCTCATAACAGGTGCCACAAGGCTTTCGTCACGCCTTGGTTTTGAGGTTCTGACTCTGCAGCAAATACTCTATCGCCTACCATCTGAGTTACAAACTCCACATTCTTTAGGGCTTCGAGCATCTCATCTACAGACTTGTATCTCTCTGTCTGATATTTATCAGTGGCCTTAAGAACTATCTTGTCAAGTGCTGGTGGAATTCCAGGAACTAACTTTTGCTGGTGAAGGAACGTCCTCGTTAATATGCTTTTAGTGCTACCTCTACAGGTGTTTCTCCATCAAAATGGAACTCTTCCTGTAAGCATCTCAAACATAACAATACCGAGCGAATATATATCTGAACGCTCATCTACATATGCACCTCTTGCTTGTTCAGGTGAAAAAGTAGTGAACTGATCCGATAATCTTGCTCGTATCTGCTACCATGGTTGCATTGCTAACTGCTCTTGCTATTCCAAAGTCAGTCAGTTTTGCTACACCATCTGATGTAATCATTATGTTATGTGGCTTTACATCTCTATGTATAATTTGATGTTTATGTGCAATTGAAAGGGCTGACGCCATTTGCTTTTGCAATATCAATAGTTGTCTTGTAGTCAAGTCGTCCCTTCTCTTTAATTAGATCTGAAAGAGGGCGTCCGTCCACTAACTCCATTACAATGAAATTTATATTTCCTGTTCTACCAACATCATAAATTGAAACGATATTAGGGATGTTGAAGTCCTGCAGCCGCCTGTGATTCACGTTTTAAAAACTTTCTAGGGAACTGCTCATCCTGAGTAAATTCAGGTCTTAGAATTTTTGATAGCTACATATCTATTTAACAGTCTATCCTTAGCTTTATATACGACAGCCATGCCGCCTTCGCCGATTTTTTTCTATTAATTCATATCTTCCCGCCAACAACTTACTCATCAAAATCTTCCTCCGTAAATTCTATGCATATAACAGTTATGTTATCATTTCCACCGTGTTCATTAGCAGCATCAACTAGAAGTCTGCAGGTTTCTGTCATGGATTCTCCCTTAGCAAGAATCTCCTCCATCTGCTCATCGCCTATTTCGCCACTCAGACCGTCACTGCAAAGGATTATCTTATCTCCCTTGCTTATCTTTATTCGAGATATATCCGGCTCGATTTCTGCTTCTGCGCCGACAGCCTTTGTTATCTTGTAACGCTCTTCATGCACCTCAGCTTCTTCCCTAGTTATTATTCCAAGTTTGACCAAGGTATTCACATATGTGTGATCTTCCGTTAACTGCCTTAGGTAGCCTTGCTCATATATGTATGCTCGACTATCACCGACATTTAGTATATATAGCCACGAATCCTTGAGGTAACCGATTACAGTTGTTGTCGCCATACCGTTATTTTCTGCATACTTTTGTGATAGGTCATAAACCTTGCTGTTAGCCTGAACTATAGCTTTTAGCAGAAAAATCTACCGGATCCATGCTCTCTATGTCATTTTCTTTTACGAAGTTCGCTATCTGATTTGCTGCAGTCCTGCTGGCAATTTCTCCTGAGTTATTTCCACCAACTCCATCTGCCACAACAAAGACCCTGTCGTTTTTCATTACAAAGAATGCGTCTTCATTATTAAATCTGCGTCGACCTTTATCGGTCCTAAACCCCACATCCATTAGGGCATCTCCCTTCTATCTTTTTAATTTGTTCATATAAAATCCGTCATATCCATTATCAAATGGTGACAGCTTCACTTCTTTTTTTCTGAGATAAACTCCTCATGCCTCTCTAAAAAAATCCTTAACCATAAGTTCATTTTTCTCTAGGATTTATAGTGCATGTACTATATATGAGTCTCCCTCCTGGCTTTTAGATAGCTTGAACCCGTCTCGAGAATACTTTTTTTGAATTTCGACTAATTCATCAAAATCAAATTCGTCTCGATACTTCATTTCGGGCTTTCTTCTGATGACTCAAGCCCGCTACAAGGAATATCTGCAAGAACTAAATCTGCCTTTCCAACTAGCTCATCTATCTGCTCTACCGCATCCTGACATCTAACCTCTATGTTTTCTAGTCCAAGTCTCCTAGCTGTTGCTTCTATCAAAAGCTGCCCTATGCTCATAAAGTTCAAGTGCTATGACCTTACCGCTTGCGATGCCTGGCTCTGTCTTAGTCAGAGGCTCCGTCGAAGTGCTTGGCTGTTTACCTGGCTCTGTCTCGGTCAAAAGGCTCCGTCGAAGTGCTTGGCTGTTTGCCTGGCTCTGTCTTAGTCAAAGGCTCCGTCGAAGTGCTTGGCTTTAGCATTTGTTCGGCCATTGCGGCGGCCTTGCCGCCCGGAGCTGCGCAAAGGTCGATAACCAGCTCCGTGGATTTTGCGTCCGCAAAATCCGCAATGCACACGACTCCTCGCTCTGAATCGAAAATAGCCCTTCTTTGTATTCATTCGCTTCGGTAAGGGCTCCGCCCTTCACTAATAGCACCCTATCGCTCAGCTTCGAGCCCTCTGTCTCAAAGCCATTTGCTCTAAGCCTATCAGCTAGCTCCTTTACTGAAATCTGCGCTATATTTACCCTGATGCTCAGAGGTGGCCTATGACCTGCGTGCTCTAGGAGCATCTTAGCATGTTCAAATCCAAGCATGCTCACAAGTTCCTCTACAAGCTTTAGCTGGCATGAATATCGAATACTAAGGTACTCAAGCTGTCCCTTTACATCAATCTCAGATGCACTGTCCATATTTCTAATAAAATTTCTTAGCACCCCGTTGATGAATCCGTCCGTGCCCTAGCAAACCTACGAGCTAGCGCAACAGATTCATTCACTGCTGCGTAGTTTGGAACCGAGTTCATAAAGAGAATCTGGTAAACACCCATACGCAGTATTATGAGAGCTTGAAGCTTAGTCTTAGCTGCACCTTTTTTTGATGAATTTATCTAGGATATAGTCTAGGTATATTTTGTTTTCGGTCACTCCATAAACTATTTCCCTTATGAAGCCCTTGTTTGAAAGCTCATCACTTTGCTAGCATTTTAGAAAGTTTCAAGGTTTCGAATAAGAACCATCTCTTTCGATTGCTAAAAGCGCCTTAAATGCTGCTTCCCTATCTAAATCTATCTTCAATTTCGCCTTCCTCTGATAGCGAGTACTCTGATTAGGTTTGCTGCTGCAACAGCAGTAGCGGCAACATATGTCATAGCTGCTGCCCTTAGAACCCTCTTTTGCACCCTGATATTCATTCTCATCTACAAGCCCTAGCTCCTGAATATTTTGCAAGCGCTCTTGAGCTGGCATTGAACTCAACTGGAAGCGTGATAATGTGGAATGCAAGTACAAGTACAAATGCAACTACACCGATGTTGAAAAATCGTATCTCCAATATAGCCCATATTACCTGCACCCTGAGCTCCCTAGAATAAACCTATAATAATCAGAAATCCATGAAGTGTGAGATGCGAAATTCGCAGCTGGAACTATTGCATTTCTTGCCGTTATAGCCTTGTATCCGTATGCATGCTGAAGTGCGTGGCCAGCCTCGTGACAGGCAACTGCAACCGCACCGATTGTAGTCTTATCATATACTGAATCTGATAGATTTAGCGTGTTAGTTCTAGGATCAAAGTTATCAGTTAGGTTTCCTGGAATATGATTAATTCCAACATCTGTTAGTCCATTTGCTCTAAGCATTCTCTGTGCAGCCTCTGCACCTGTCATGTTTCGACTGTTTCTTATATATGAGAATTTCGCAAATGTATTCTTTACTCCTGCCGATGCTATCATAGAAAATATTATAGCAGGTATAAGTATTATTATCGTGCTGTCCAAATACATAAATTACCTCCCAAGTATGGTTCCAATCTCCAGCTTATTTCCTCTGAGATAATCTCCGGATTTCATACTTTTCTTTCCCGGAGCCTGTAGCTCCTTAATTCTTAAAATTCCTTCACGGCAGACAACATCTATGCCATCATTATTTGCAGCTATGACCTCCGCAGGGGATTTACCCTTAACTAGCTCCTCATCATCTAAAAACCTCTACAGCCTTAATTTTAATCTTAAGCTCTCCTAGTTCAAAATATATGCCAGGCCAAGGTGTGAAAGCCCTAAGCTTTCGCTCTATCTCAGCAGCGCTCTCATCAGCAAAGCTTACCCTACCTTCATCTTTTTTGATGATTCCGGTGTGTGTGACCTTTGATTCATCCTGAACCTCTGCACGTGCCTTACCACTTTCTATATCGTCCATGGTCTCCAGCAGAAGCTTTGCTCCAAGCTCTGCGAGTCTTTCACTAAGCTTTGGATAATCAGATCCCTGCAATTTCTAACGATGCCTGAGAGTACATATCTCCCGTATCTAAACCTTCTGCCATCTTCATTATAGTGACACCTGCATGTGTTTCACCTGTCAAAATTGCGTGTTGAATTGGAGATGCACCTCTGAATTTAGGGAGTAGCGACGCATGAACGTTAATACATCCAAACCTTGGTAAATCTAAGAGTTCCTTTGGAAGTATCTTGCCGTACGCTACCACAATAATCATATCTGGATTTATCTCTCTTAGAGTATCCATGAGTTTCTCATTTTGCTTAATCCTCTCGGGTTGCATTACCGGAAGATTTTCGGCAATGGGCTATCTCCTTGATTATAGGCATGGTCATCTTTCCTCTATTTCCTGCTCTATCTGGCTGTGAAATTACAAGACAGACCTCATGCTTTGATTTTGCAAGTGCTCTTAAGGAAGGTGCTGCAAATTCTGGCGTACCCATAAAAACTATCTTCATAAATCTTATTCCTCGTCACTTTGTGGTTCTGCAGATCTGATATCATGTGCTTTATCTGTATATAGAACGCCGTTTAGGGTGATCGTTCTCGTGACACATAACTCTAGCATCAAAAACCTTCAAACTCGTAATCTTGCTCAACTCCATCTCTATCCAGAGCTCTAATCTTGATTTTCTGAGGTCTTTCCACTATTCCTATAAGGCCTGGAACTGAAAGACATCCCTCATATTCCTCTTCACTTCCCTCTTCAAAATAAATCTCAGGATTAATCATATAATAAACTCTACCTGGCTCAGGCTCAGCTACAAACATTCTTCTCATGACGCCTACCTGAGGTGCAGCAAGACCAACACCTAGCTCCTCTCTCATTGTGTCGACCATATCATCAAGTGTTTCTCTTATTCTATCTGTAATTTCGCTGACTTCTCTACATCTCTTTGATAAAATCTCGTCGCCTCTAACAACAACCTTTCTCAGTGCCATCTTTCCTCCTAAAATCCACTGTACGGATTAACATCTATTACAAAGCTAAGCTTGGTCTTAGATGTAACATATTCTCCATATTTGCTTATATAATATATATACTTATTTCTACTGCCCTTAGAAGCCTTAATTAGGATTGAGTATCTAAATACATCCTTCTCCTTTGATATTTGGTGGCTTCCCTTAGGCCCCAAATATCTCATTTTTCACTTTTTGTCTATTTCCTTCTTGCTAAAGATAATCCTTGCATTCTAGAGCAAGCTTTTTCGGCTTCAGACTCATTTTTCCCCTATAAACTGTACCTGTATAAGGTCGCTGAAAGGAGGATACTTCATTAACTTTCTAAAGCCTATCTCTTCAGCAAAGAAACCCTCATAGTCATATTTGGATGCTGCAGTTATCGCTAGGCTTTTCTGGGTTATATGTTTGAATTATAACCTCACCCTTCTTTAATCCTCTGCCCGCACGTCCTGCAACCTGCGTAATCAGCTGAAATGTTCTTTCCGCCGACCTATAGTCAGGTATATTGAGAGTAGTATCAGCAGATACTACACATGCAAGCCCTACATTCCTAAAAATCCAGTCCCTTTGCAACAAGTTGGGTTCCAACTAAAAATCTTAGTCTTTCCCGACGCAAATCTATTAAGTATCGCCGAAACCTCCCTGCTATTTTTGGCAGTATCAGGTCAAAAACGCTCTGTCTCGTAGTCCTTAAACTCTTTCTTGACGAATTCCTCGACTTGCTCAGTTCCAACGCCTATGAACTTAATAAACTTACTCGAGCACTCTTGGACATTCCTTAGGTATATCAAAATGCCTTCCGCAGTAGTGACAAACTGCTGCATTCTCTTTCTTGTGATATGTTAGACTTATGCCGCAGTCTGGACACATCAAAGTGTTTCCGCAGTCTTTACAGCTTATGCTGCTCGAATATCCACGCCTGTTAAGAAAGAGTATTACCTGCTGTCCGCTCTCAAGATGTTTCTCCATGCTTTGATAAAGCTTATCACTGAATATACTGCGATTTCCTTTTCTCAGCTCCTGTCTCATATCGACTATGGACATTTCTGGAAGTTCAACTGCATTGTATCTCGTGTTCATCTCAATGAGCTTATATATACCTTCCTTAGCCCTTTGGTACGATACCACTGAAGGTGTTGCACTTCCTAGCAAAAGCACTCCGCTATAGTGCATTAGGCGCTTAAAAGCTATATCTACAGTCTCATACTTAGGCGTCATATCAGACTTATATGTCGACTCGTGTTCCTCATCTAATATTATAAGCCCAATGTTTTCGAGTGGTGCAAAGACCGCCATTCTCGCTCCAATTACAATCTTAGCTTCTCCACTCCTTACCCTGCTCCACTCATCAAAACGCTCCCTACCTGTTAGGTGGCTATGAAGTATCGCACAGCTTTCCTTTCCGAATCTTCCTATGAACCTTTCGGTAATCTGCTTTGTCAAAGCTATCTCAGGTAACAGCATTATAACCGTCTTTCCCTTAGATATAGCCCTTGCAGCAGCCTGCATATAAACCTCAGTCTTTACCGCTTCCTGTAACACCCTTTGAGAAGAAAGTTCGTCTGTAATCCTGAATCTATAGCTGCGTTTATCTCTTCGCATGCTGCTTTCTGCTCATCAGTAAGATTATCTATATCCTGTCTCTCAGCCCTCTGTATCGCTTAGTGGATTCTTCTCCTTGCCTTTCTTTGCTGCTTTTCCTCTTGGAATAAAGCAGTTCACTGCATCAAGGTATTTGATACCATATCTCTGTCTCATCCAGATAGCAGTTTCAATCATCTCTTCAGACAAAGATATATCATCTTCAGTCTCGCTAATCTCCTTAAGCTTAGACTCATCGAGATCACAGTCATCCATGATTTCAAAGACAAAGCCTCGCCTCTTGGTATCTCCTTTGCTAAAAGGAACCTTTACGACCTGACCAATCCTAATGTCATCAGCGCATCTATATGTGTAGAGCCTATCGGTATGTCTGCTCTATTTTTCTATAACAAGCTTCGCATATTTCATTACAACAAGAATATATTTGCCTTACGACATTCCTCATCCATTTCCTTTGGCCAAACGCTTACCTGAACCTCTCCAATGTGAGCCTTACGAAGGAAGAACATGCAGAGTCTGCTCTGTCCAATTCCTCCGCCTATAGAAAGCGGTAATTCACCATTTAGGACAGCACTCTGAAACGATAGGTTCTTTCTGTCCTCTGCTCCTGCAAGCTTAAGCTGTCTTTCCATAGCATCACTATCTACTCTTATTCCCATTGAAGTTATCTCAAATGCGATATCTAATACATCGTTCCAGAGAAGTATGTCTCCGTTCAGCTCCCAATCATCGTAGTCAGGAGATCTTCCATCGTGCTTTTCTCCAGATTTAAGAGTTCCACCTATCTTCTCTATAAAAACTGCTCCATGAGCCTTGGTTATCAGGTTTTCTCTTTCCTTTGGTGTCTTATCAGGATATAGATCCTCTAGCTCCTGAGATGTTATAAAATAAATCTCATTAGGGAGCTCTGTCTGTATATCTCTATAAAGTCTATTTACATAGTCACCCTAAGTTCTTCACCGCATTATATATGGTCGTTACAGTCTCATGGAGGTACTCTGTGGTTCTCTGCTCCTTAGTAATAACCTTCTCCCAGTCCCACTGGTCAACGTAAAGTGAGTGAATATTATCCAGCTCTTCATCACGTCTTATAGCGTTCATGTCTGTATAGATTCCGTGACCTGGCTTAATTCCGTATTTACCTAGAGCCATTCTCTTCCACTTTGCAAGTGACTGTACGATTTCTACGTGCTTCTCGTCCATGTCTAGGATGGTAAAAGCTTACTCTTCTTTCCACACCGTTTAGGTTATCGTTAAGACCTGTTTCTGGTGCAACAAAAAGTGGTGCTGAAACTCTTCTTAGGTTTAGACCATAAGCTAGTTCCTGCTGAAAAATAGTCCTTTATCTTCTTTATTGCGCGCTGCGTTTCCATTGGCGGAATAGTAGGCGCATAGTTCTTTGGTTTAATCAATTTTGACATATATCTATACCCTTTCAAATTGTTTGTCTATCTCTTAGAAAATTTACATCCACAGTAGTTCTGTCTATATAGATGGTGTTCCTTGGAAAGTTGAATACTTCTCTGAAATCCCGCCTTCTTTTTAAAATCCATATCTAAGAATGAAACTCCATACTTCTTCTCGCAATCCCTACCTATCTCAGCTATCAAAGCATAATTCTTATGTGGGGCTTACAGTCAAAGTGCTAGCAAAGAAATCAAAGTCATATTCCTTAGCAATTCTTGCTGTCTCCTCAAGTCTCTGCCTAAAGCAAACTATGCATCTTGCTCCGCCTTCTGGTTCGGACTCTAGACCAGTTACTAGCTCAAGATATTCCTCAGGTTTATATGCACCCTCAATATATCTTACTCTCTGATCCTCATCTAAATCCTTATTGAACTCATCTATAAAGCGAATTTGCTCATGCTTACGCTTCTCATACTCGTCATTTTTCTGTAATGCATGGATTATAGTAAAAAAACTGTTATTCTATAGTCACCAAACAGCCTCTCAATTACTGCCGTACTGCAAGGTCCACAGCAGCTATGTAGTAAAACCTTTGGCTTGATATTTTTCTTTGCCGAGCTTGACTATTTCTCCGCAAAGCTCATCATTCTTACAACAGCAGTTATCCATACTTTCCTGCCTGCACTTTATTCTTATTCATTGCCAATCTTCCTGATAAATTTGTCTTCACATTTCAGTCAATGTATATTAGTATATTATAGCATATAGATAGCTCAAATAAAAGGATTAACCATGATCAGCTACACCCCAAATAATGTTGATTTTACACGTTCTTCTGACAATTTCTCGGAAGGCCTATTGAGAATAAACACGCTTAATCAAGCGCTAAAAAAGAGTTTGGAGAAAAATCGTCAAGCTTTCGATTGACGCCGGCTTTACATGCCCAAATAGAGACGGAAGCAAGGGCTTTGGTGGTTGTACTTTTTGTTCGTCAAGTGGTAGTGGAGATAACGCATCAAACATAGATGAACAGATAAATTTGCTATCCGAAAAATGGCCAAACGCAAAGTATATAGCCTATTTCCAAAACTATTCAGGAACCTACGCTCCTGTGTCAAAACTTCGAGAGCTTTATTATGGTGCTTTAGATGACCCTCGCATCTTGGGTCTTGCAATTGCAACGAGGAGCGACTGCATGATGATGATTGCCTTGCTCTTTTAGACGAGATAAACAGAAAGCATTTTCTTTGGGATTGAACTAGGACTACAAACCATACACGAAGACAGTGCAAGAAAGCTTAATCTCTGCCACAGCTTGCAGGACTATGACGATACGATATCAAAGTTAAATGCACTTAATATAAGGACTGTTACCCATCTTATCTTAGGACTCCCAGGTGAATCAAAGCAAGATATGAAAATGAGTGTAAAACACGCAGTAAAGAGCAATACATGGGGTCTTAAGCTACATCTTCTTAATATGATTTCTGGAACTAAACTAGCTAAACAATACCCTGATTATATTCCATTTGAATCAATGGACGAATATGCAGAGCTAGTATGTGACTTGCTAGAAATAATCCCTTATAAGATCGTTATGCATAGGCTTTCCGCAGATTCTAAAGCCGAGACTTTAATAGCACCAAAATGGGCATATCGCAAAAGACTTGTCCTAAACACCATAAATCAAAAATTGAAGGAAAGAGATTCCTGGCAAGGAAAAATTCTCAGATAAAAAAATAGACAAGCAAGTGAAGTGCACTTGCCTGTCTATTTTGATATAAGTGCTATTCTATTGTCTTAACCCTAAATGCGAAAGTAAAGCATATGTCCAAGCCATACTATTGCTAAAACAATCCTTCCGACTGGAACTGCGTGCATCATGTAAAAGCCAAAGCCCATAAGCAGCGTTATAATAACCATGATTCTTATCTTTTGTAGCCTTTGTCATACCACGTTTTTTTCCACGAATGACTCTAGATTATTCTTATATAGCTTTGTTGACTTAAACCAGCTATTTAGTCTCTCTGAACTTGCCGTAAAAGCAAACCATTGTCAGCATCAAAAAGGAAATGTTGGTAGAAACGGTAAAACAGCACCTACTGCACCTATTCCAAGGCTAATACATCCAACTATAACGAGGAATATCTTTTTAACAGTCATATTATCCTCCTAGCTTACTCTGCCATTATCAATTTTATAAATTCTATCTGCTATCTTCATCGTTGATTCTCTGTGTGATACAAGCACTACACTTTTGCCGTTCGCCTCATTTTTGAGCACCTTGAGTATGGCACCTTCGTTTAGGCTATCTAGATTTGATGTAGGCTCATCCATAAGAATGAGCGGTGAATCATGAAGGAATGCTCTTGCCACACCTAGTCTCTGACGCTCTCCACCAGATAGTGTTTCTCCTAGCTCTCCTACCTCTGAATCGTATCCATTTGGTAAAGTCATGATAAAGTCGTGAACTGATGCCTTCTTGCAGGCTTCGATAACCTCTTCACGAGTTGCATCAAGCTTTGCAATCTTAATATTGTTTTCTATTGTATCTCTAAACAGCTCTGTTTCCTGAGTTACAAAGCTTTCAAGTTCTCTTAAGTTTGATGTATTAATCTTGTCAATATCCCTATCTGAAATATAGATATGTCCGCTATCTACCTTCCAAAATCTCATTAGAAGCTTGAGTAATGTTGATTTACCACTACCGCTCTTACCTATGATTCCTAGGATTTCATTCTTCTTGATTTCGACATTGATGCCTTCAAGAATCATATTCTCCTGATCATTTTCCGTGTATGAGAAATTCAAATTTTCAACCATTGCCCCAGTAAAATCAACACTTTCATTTCCAGCAATGTCCTCTACCACAGGTTTCTCATCTAAGATACCAAACACTCTTCTTGCTGAAGCTAAAGTATTGTTTAGAGAGCTTCCTAGGTTTTGCTAAGGCGATTACTGGTCCAAATGATGAAAACATGGCAAATACAGGTATTACAACTCCTTCGAGGTTCCCTGTACCCTTGCTTAGGTAGCTTGCAATAAACAGCATTCCAAAGTCAAAGAACATTATAACTCCACTTGTGAGAGCTATATTCGCTCCAAGATTTGCTTTGAGCTTTTTCTCTGTTTCACTTAGCTGAAGTGATTTCTCAGCCATTTGCTCAATGCGCTCATCACCGTAAGAAAACTGGATTATTTCCTTTAATCCTCTAAGGTTATCAAGCATATTACTGCTCATATCTCCAGATTTTTCTCTCATCTCATCACCTATACCAGCGCTGAGCTTTGACATAATCACTGGAATTATAAATCCTACGCATACATAAGCCACTGCAGCCCATAGTCCTAGAATCCATCCATAGCTTCCAATGAAAGCAATCATTATAATCGAAAAATATTGTCGCTATCGCAACTGGTGAAATGGTATGTGCAAAGAACACCTCTAGAAGCTCGATATCAGCTGTAATAATTGAAATTAGATTTCCTTTTTCCGTGACCGTCAAGCTTTGCTGGGCAAAGTCTTCTAAGCGCTACAAATACCTTATCTCTAATTATAGCCAGTATCTTAAAAGCAATGTAGTGATTGCATGTCTGCTCTCCATATCTGAGAAAACCTCTAGCGAGCGCTGAAACACCCATGATTATGAAGATAAAAGTCAAACCATCTATATCACCATTTACAAAACTAACTATTCCAAATCCTCCAAGGATGGTAATAAATGCCGCAGCAAGATGACCAAGAGTTCCTAGGAATATTCCTAGAAGCATCACATACTTGAGGGATTTATCATTTTAAGCAGTCTTATCATTACTTTCATATCCTACACCCCTCTCATATTTTCTAAGCTTTGCTGAGTATCCCACAGCGTGCTATATGTCCCATGCATAGCTAAGAGCTCTTCGTGAGTTCCCTCTTCCTTTAGCTGGCCCTTCTCCAAGACAAATATCTTATCTGAGCTTACGACATTTGCAAGCCTATGAGAAATCATCAAAACGCCTTTGTGCTTTGCAAGCTCCTTGATTTGCTCTAGAATAACCTCTTCACTTTCCACATCGATATTCGATGTCGATTCATCAAAGATATAGAACCTGCTGTCATGCAGAAGACCTCTGGCTAGTGCAAGTCTCTGCTTCTGTCCCCCTGAAAGGTTTCCACCAGCCTCTGCAATTTCAAAATCAAGACCATTGTCAGCCTCAAAGAAATCAGCTAGATTAGTCTTTTTAAGCACATCCCAAAGCTCTTCGTCCCTAGCATCAGCTTTAGCCATCAAAAGATTATCCCTAACAGTTCCCTTTAAATATATAACTGCTATGGCTGATATATGTTATATTATCCATTACAGATTTCTCGGAAATCTCATTGAAATCTACTTCTCCAACGAATATCTTACCGCTATAGTTCTTGCTCCTCTTCATGAGAAGTGAAGCCATAGTAGACTTTCCGCTTCCGCTTGCGCCTACAAGTGAAACCATCCCTTGCTCTAACAGCTCAATTGAAATATCGTTAAGAACATTGTGGCTTTCGTCATATGCAAAAACTTAGATTCTCCACCTTGATCGATCCTTTTTCCGGAATAATCATTGTTTTTCCTCTGGAACTTCTAGGTCTAAAAATCTTGAAAATCTTATCTATCGCCGCCATACCGTTCATCGCAATGTGGAAAAAGCTTCCAAGCTGTCTCATAGGAATAAAGAAATCAGCAGAAAGCAGTATTATTGCTATAGCCTGATCAAGCCTTATGTTTCCTGCGACAAACTGTTTAACTGTCAGTATTATTCCAAGTGCTGCTCCGCCATATGCAACAATATCCATAATAGTTATAGAGTTAAGCTGCATTGTGAGGACCTTCATTGTAATCTTTCTGAATTCCTCAGCTTCCTCGTTCATTTTTCTTATTCTTATATTCGTCCGCTTTGATAAATCTTGAGCGTAGTAAGCCCCTGAAGATTTTCTAAAAAGTATCTCCAAGACCTGTATACTTACCCCCAATACTTTGCTAAAAGTTTCTTTTGCAAAGGTTTGAACCGCTGCAATTGAAATTGGAATTAGCGGAACGCAAAGCAAAAAGAACTATAGCAGGTGTAAAACTCATAAATACTATAACTGCAAACAATGTAAGTGGAGCTAGTAGTGAATAAAACAGCTGTGGCAGATATAGACCAAAAATATGTCTCTATCTGTTCGACACCTTCTACCGAAAACCCTGAACAACCTCAGATGTTCTCACCTTCTCATTGTAGCTGCTTCCAAGTGTAAGCATTTTTCTCCATTATCTTGTGTCTAAGAACTTGCTTTACCTTCTTTGATGAAAGATAGCTCATTTTACTTGATGCTACATTACAAATCACCCTAGTCAGTACAGCAATTGCAAGAATTACTATTAGTCTAACCAGCTTCGCATCCGTAACATTTCCGTAATATGTATCGCTGATAAAAACCGGATATTAAAAATATCGCAACTATATTGGCAATCAGGTTTATCCACTGAAAGAATATATTTCCGTATATATATTTTTACCATCAGATAAGAGCCTGACAAGTCTCTTATTAATCATAAACTATTTTTCCTTTACTAAGCCATATACACAAATGGCTTTCCCTTGACCTCTACTATATCTAAATCCACACCATAGAGTTCCTTCAGAAGCACCTCGCTTATAACGCTTTCCGGTGCTCCTCGCTATTGATTTACCAGCCTTTAGAGCTATCACCTCTGTCTATATCTCATCGCCTGATTCATGTCATGTAATACCATAATTATGGATATACCGTGTTCTTTGTTCAAGCTTTCTATCAGTTTCAACACCTCAATCTGATGCTTTATATCTAGAAAAGTTGTTGGCTCATCAAAGTAAGGTATCTGTATCCTGCGCTAAAGACATAGCTATCCATGCGCGCTGTCTCTGTCCTCCAGAGCTGAGATAAAAGCTCTCCCTTTATGTCATATACCCCGTAACAGACATGAGCCCAATTTATTTTTGTTCTCATCCTCATCCCTCTTTGATGGAATACATAAATTTTCATATGGAACCCTGCCGTAGCCAACTAGCTTTTCCACCGTTACATCAAAGGGAATCGTATTTTGTTGATGCACTATCGCAAGTTTTTTAGCAAGCTCTCTGAGCTTTAACTTTGATACATCTTCACCTAGGGAATTTAATTTCACCGCTATCGTATTTAAGATTCTTGGTCATCAAATTGAAAAGCGTCGACTTTCCACATCCATTTGCCCCAATTATCGTTGTTACTCCACCCGGCTTAATCGTCAAAGATAGATCGTCTATAACCTTGTCCTTATCATAGCTGAAAGACAGGTTCTTTATCTCAAATAGATTATCTGCCATATGTTTTTCCTGTCCTCCTCAGTAAGATAATAAAGAATGGTCCGCCAACAACTGACATTATTATGCCAGGACTTATTTCATATGGTGGTACCAAAGCCCTTCCGAGCGTATCTGCAAGAAGCAGACAAAATGCACCTAGTATAGCACTATACGGTATCAAGACCTTGTGATCTCCACCAACAAGAAGCCTTGCTATGGGGAACTATTAATCCCAAAAAGCTAATAGGCTCATGATTGCCGTACTTATTGAAACAAGCAAAACTGCTATAGCAGAAATTCCTATTCTCATCCTGCCTACATTAATACCTAGTGACCTTACTGTTTTATCATCAAGTCCAAGAAGATTGCACGGCTTTGAAAGTATAAGCGCTATGATAAGCCCAGGCACTGCATAGATTACTAGCGTTCTAAAATCTGTCCATGTCTTCATGCTTATATTTGCAGTAGCAAGGCTAGCTGTTGAAGAATAACTTCCACCAGTCATAGAATTTATTGCACTTATCATGCCCATAAACATAGCATTTATAGCTATTCCAACAAGGATAAGTCTTAGAGGCGAAAGGTCATTTCCCTGCCCACGATAGCATATATATCAAAATGCAGGCAAACACTCCACCACAAAAAGCTAGACCTGGAATAAAGAAGTATAGCTGTGGAAAGAATGCAGTTATTACAACTGCAACAAAGCTTGCACCTGAACTAATTCCAAGTATTCCTGGATCTGCTAATGGATTCTTCATAACTGCCTGAAGCATCACGCCTGAAACAGCAACAGCTGCCCCACCTACCATTGCAATGAGTATCGCCCTGGAAATCTAAGATCGTATATGGTTTGCTACATTCTCATTGTATGCAACAAAGAGTCCTCGCATTAATGCCCTAAAGCCTACTCTAAGGCTTCCCGTATTTACAGCCCAGTAGAATATGCATAAAAGTGCTAGTGCTGTAATTACAAAGGCTAAAAGCTTTCTTGTTCTGCTAATTACCATCAGGTCTCCTACTTCCTAACGCCTACTCATAAAGCAGCTTCTTAAGCTCCTCTAAAGCATCCCTATAGTTGAAATTTGCGCTCATATTAAATAGCGTATTGTCAAGGTCATATACCTTGCCGTTTTGCACAGCATCAAAATGCTTCCAGATATCATTCTCTGCGAATTCCTTTGCAAACATGTTTTTTACATCATCAGGCATCGCGTGAGAAGCTCTAAGTATTATATCTGGGTTCTTAGTCTTCATATCCTCAGTATTCACCGTGAGAAAATCCTTAGAATCATCATTATACACGTTTTCTCCACCAGCAAGTTCTACAAGACTTCCTACATAGCTTTTGTTTGTTGCGATAACATATGAGCCAGGTAGTCCCATCAAAACTAGAACCTTAGGGCGTTTCTTACCTTCTAAACTACTGTTGAATTTCTTCATGTACTGCTTTATGCTCGTCTATCAAAGCCTTTGCTTCCTTCTCTCTACCAAACTCATCTCCAAGCTTTTTGATAGAGTCAAACATACCATCTACACTGCTTAAATTTATAAACTCATATTTTTAGTTCAGCGTTTTTATACTTCTTTTCAAGCTCGTTCTTAAGGCTTACTGGAGAAAGAACACAATCTGGATTAAGTGACTTAATCTTCTCGATATCAGGTGACATAGGACTTCCAACCCTTGGAAGATCCTTGTATTCATCTGCCATGGTAAAGTCCGATTCTGGAACAGCAATAAGCTTTATATTAAGCTTGTTACATATCTGAACAGTTGCCGGCGACGTAGCTATTACTTTCTTATTTTCTCCACTATCTTCCTTTTTCCCCGCGTGTTGATCAACGCATGAACAAAGGGAGAAAGCAATAATCAGTGTACACAAATTAAAGCAAATATTCTCTTATGCATTACTCTACTCCACTATTTCTTTATGAATTTCTTGTATCCAAATGTACCTGCTGCTGCAAGAATAATCACAACTGCAAGAGCGCCATAAACCACATATCTCTTGTTTTGAGTACTTTGAGTTTTGTTTGAAACCTTTGCCTTTGAATCCTTCTTATCTTTAGAATCAGATGCTTTTGCGTTCTTGCTATTCTTCTTTGTACTATCTTTTTTCTTATCTTCAGCGTTCTTAGCCTCTTCAGTTTTCTTGTCATCAGTTTTCTTGGCTTCCTCAGCCTTCGCGCTTTCGCTTCCCTGAGATGCCTGATCCTGCACAGATGTATCTATTGTACTAACAAAATCTCCCTGCCCAGGTGTAAGGCCAGCAGAAGTCATAAAGAAAATAACCTCTCTTCCCATAGGTGCTACATATAAAGCGCATTTCACAGGTGCTCCTGCATATGGAACCCTAATTCTATAATCTGCAGAATTACCAGCCGACTTTGTATTTACAGCACTTACTCCATAAAACCCACCACCAGCAGAGGTGCTAAAGTTTATACTAGACATAGCACTTGCATTGTTTATTCTATATGTGGCATATACATTTCCTGATGCATCTATCTCTACAAGCCCAACACCGCTGACAGTACTCTGAGCCATTCCCTGTCCTAATGCTTCCTTTTCCTCACCACCAGAGTCCTCAATTGCGCCTGTAAGCGGGTTTTCTATACTGCGGGCTAACGCTTGTCGTATAGGTTCCTGCACTCTCTGCAAAGCTAAATGAAAGGCTTAAGACCATCACCACAAATACTGAGATTAGGCATATCCAAGTTCGTCTTAAATTCTTAGATTTTAACATCTTTCCTCCAAACATATTTAATTCTTAATGACAAACAGCAGGTCATTGCTTTTGCAACGATCCTGCTGTCTGTTACTACATAGCTATTTCGAAAAATTATTTCTCAAATTTCCTCTTAAGCATCAAAGCTATGAAAGCACTTCCGATAAGTCCTGCTAAAGCAATTGGCATCTCAGTGTTAGCATCGCCTGTATTTGGACGCTGAGCTGCTGTACCAAATCCATCTGCGATTGTAAATCTAGCAACTGCTGTTCCATTTGTTGAAACGATTTCTACATTATGAGATCCAGTTGAAAGTCTATTTAGTGCTGTTGGAGTAATGTAACCTTTGTACTTCCCTGAAACAACCTGGTAATCCTTATCCTTTACAAGTTCCTTACCATCAACTAGTACCTTTACAAATGTGCTTATATCAGCATCTGATACGATTACTAGTCCATGCTGGCTTCCTCTAACCCATGTCTGGTTTTAGTCCTGATTTGATGCTTGGACCCGCCTGTGCACTACCATTGTCAGATGGATTTGGAGGATTTACAGGATTTGTTGGATTCTCAGGGTTCTGCTTATTTCCATTTTCATTATCTTTTGGCTGTACTTCAACCTTGTTATCTGAAAGAACAAGCTTTCCATCAATCAAGCATTCATTACATCTATGTAAATCTTTACTGGGATTTCCTTCTCGTTTAGGCTATCTCTTGTAGAATGTGAAAGCTGAAACATATTCGCCCTCACCCTTATAGTTGCACTAATTTCTTTTGCCATCGACACTAATTTTCTTAAGTTCTGCGGTGATTCCCATCATTCCAGTCTTCTTAAATGAAATTGTGTATGTTGCCTTTCCATTCTCTTCAACAAGTTTAACATCAGGATTGAAAGCTTCTGTCATGAGCTTCATATCTGATCCGTTTGGCTTTAAGAACTTGCTATCCTTAACTGTATAGTACTTCTTTACATTCTGATTTCCTGCATTAGGGATTTTTCCTTACCCGGATCCGGTTTCTCTGTACCAGGATTTTCCTTGCCTGGATGAAAGCTTCTCTGTACCAAGGATTTTTCCTTACCTGGATCTGGCTTCTCCTCATCTTTGACTTCAGTTTTCTCATCTACGAAAAACAATTTTCATATCATAGTATCTACCCATCATACTTGAGTAAACTTTTACAGGAATCTTGTCTTCATTTACAGTATCTCGTAAACTCAAACACTGAAACATATGGTTCCTTGCCTTCAGTTGCAGTATATGTCTTACCATCAACTGACAGCTTATTGATTTTTCTGTCATTCCCATCATACCGCCTTCCTTGAAGGAAACAGTATATGTAGCTTTTGCCATCTTTTTCAACAAAGTTTACTACAGGGTTGAAAGCATTTGAGAATACCATTGAAGTTCCACCGTTTGGATATAGAAGATCAGCTAATCTAGTGTACTTCCTTGCAACTGAGCTATCTGCGTTATCATTCTTGCCAGGGTTTGGTTTTTCAGTTCCAGGGTTTTGGCTTTTTCTGTTTCCAGGATTCTCCTTACCAGGATCGGCTTTTTCTGTTTCAGGTGCCTTAGCCTCTGTCTTACCAGGCTTTTAGAACAATATTCATGTCATATGAAGTTTTCATCATATTTGAGTAAACTGTTACAGGTATTTTTTTCTTCATCTACAGCATCTCTTGTGAATTTGAAAACTGATACATATGGATCCTTGCCTCTTTTGCTGTGTAAACTTTTGCCGTCTACTGTAAGCTTCTGAAGCTTTTCGGTAACTCCCATCATGCCACTTTCCTTAAAGGAAACTGTATATGTTGTCTTACCATCCTTTTCAGCAATCTTAACTTCAGGATTGAACGCTTTTGTAAATACCATTGAAGATGTTCCATTTGGATATAGAAGTGAACCTTCTCTTGTATAGTGCTTTGCAGCAGGATCGTCCTTTTTCATCTTCTGCCGGCTGTAATGATAAAGCAGCAAATTTTGCTCTTAGAGCCTTTATTCTAGCACCGTATCCAGCATCATTTAGCTTAGTTTTTGATTCTGGGCTTAGGCTTTCAAAATCTTTCTCTAATTTATCTAGTGCACTACCTGAATTTTTATCAAGCTTTTCCTCAAGTTTTATTACATCTGTCTTAATCTGCTCAATGAGGTTGTTTTCATCAGCTTTCTTAAGCGCCTCTCTAATTGCACCCTTTGCTGCATCACTTGTGTATGTTGCATTTGATATAGCATCTACATTCTGATAGTTTGAAGTTGTTTTACCTATGTAGTTGTAGAGGCCTCCATTTGGAATAAATGTATCCTCCCAGTAAAACATGTTTCTTGCTGCGAGATTCTCATTAGCTTTAATGTTTTTTACGGTTCCATTGTCTTCTATCTTTACAATCTTATCACCGCTTAGATATACTGTTAGGCTAACATCATATCCGTAGTTATCAATAGGATATGATCCTGAAAGTTTCTTATGGTTGTTCTTATATACAAGATCAAAGATTTCATCTTCAGCCTTAACTAGCTTCTGGTATACTGCAGCAGTTACAGTCTTCTTTCCCTTTCGATCCAGGTGCATTATACATCTGTCTTGCACTTTCAACTGCATCCTTCTTGTCTGCAGTAATTGTTCCAAGGTTTTCAATTGCATCCTTAGTTCTCTCACCAGCATCCTTGCTATTTTCTTCTTCTGTAACCTGGTCAGATGTTTTTAGCTTTGTAATCTTGTTCTGGAAATTCAGGAAATGTCTTCTTGCATTTGATGCAAGCTCCTCTGAGTTAATCTTTTTCTTTGACTTCTTTGATAAGTTTCTCAGCTTCATCTCTATCCTTTTGCAATGTATCTGCTAGCTGGACCGTACTCATCAACCTCTGCAAGAGTTCATTCTTCTCTTCATCAACCTCAAAAGCATACATTATAGTGTCTCTCACACTCTTTGTACTTGTAGTCGCCTGTGAAATTGCATTTACGTCAACATCATTAAGAGTATCCTTTGTCTTTCCCTTGAAAAGATCAAAACCCTTACCGTTTACAAACTTCTGCCAATACTCTTTGCTCTCAGGCGCAAATCTATCGATGTTTGAAGCAGTATCTATATCTTCAACAGATATTATAGTGCCATTTTGATCGATTTTGACCCTGATGTGAGTATTATAATCTCGGTAGGTTCCGTCATCCTCTACCACGGCTTTAGTTCCATATATTGTCTTTGTATTAGTGTCTCCATTTGCAAACGCAAAACCAGGAAACATAGATAATACAGTTGTAAATGATAATGAAACTGCTAAAACCTTTGCAATTTTGCTTTTTCTTCATATAAGCTCCTCCTCATTTTATTTGTAGCTAACTTGCATTAGTTTAGACTAACATTATAGATTAAAATAAAGAGCTAAAACGCTCCTTTCCCTTACAATTTAATTCTATCTCTCTAATTTAACAAAATAAAGTCTTATTTTTGTTGCACGCTTGCTACAAAAATATACTCAAACAATCCATCAAAGTATGCTTTTTCCAACAAATAAATATGTTGCAATACTGCTACAAAATTTTGTGATAAAACTATACTATAAGTGTAAAAATCGCTGGACTCTCAGGCATATGCATGCATCCCACACTGCAACCAAGTCTTACTGGAAGACTTCGTGAAGGATCCTATCCCTGCTTTCACCCATAGATATAAAATCCATTGCCTCAATTGGAAAAGTAACTATATTGCCTTGTCTTTCAGCTTCAACAAAAGCTAGTTCCATCAAAAATACCTAAACACTCACCTTACCGTTCATTTTTTGCCAGTGAGCTTTGATTTTCTACTGATATTCTTAGCCTTTAAACTTATAAGTCCCTCACCATTTTCAACAGTGAGTGTACAAGGATGGTGAAAAACCCTCATTAGCTATAGATATATTCGTGTTATTCTTCACCGAGTTTTTATACATCGCAAATTGAAGCTCAAATGTACCATCTCAAGTTTATGACAAAGCTTTTTCCCAGTAAAATTAGAGTAAGAATCAGTTACCTGCTTAATCCTCATCTTATCTTCAATCTCTTTAATTACAGAAAGCGTCTCATTTGTGCAATACATAGACAATAAAAAGCATCCTGCTTTTGCTGCAACAGGATTCACGCCTTCCCCAGCAGATGATTTGCTACGACTATCAATCTTCTCTGCATATTCGTATGCAAGCTTTTGTCCTCTCTCCGTCAAAACTGGACACCTATTATCACTTCTATCTAAAAGTCCACTACTTTCAAGTGATTTCATAGCCCTGCTTACTGCATATTTTTCTTCAGATAATGATTTAGCTAAGCCTGTAACATTACAATTAGACTTAGACATTTTAATAAAACACGTTAAAATGCGCATCTTAAGTATTTCTATATTGTTATGCATTTTACCTCCACTTATGTTAGTTTAAACTAACATCATATCGTAAGTATAGCACTGTAACAAATATTTATCAAATAAAAATCCCCTATAAGAGGGATTTTTACAACAGAGTAATATATCTGAACCTACATCTTATCCTTGTCGTATTTTAGGGGTATCTGTTGAAATAATCCTTTACGAGCTTTACAAATGTTCCGCTTAGTAGGAATACACCAATCAAGTTAGGAATTAACATAAGTCCGTTGAATGTATCTGCAACGCCCCGGATCGAGACCTAAATCAAGTGTCGCACCTAGAATAGCTACTAGCGCATATACTACTGTGAAAGGCTTTAGAATATGGCTTCCAAATAGATATTCTATACATCTTGAACCATATAGTCCCCAGCCAAGTACAGTTGAAAATGCAAAGCATACAAGAGCAACTGCTGTGAAAATTGATACCCAACCTCCGTATGTATTTATGAATCCAGCGATTGTTAAGTCAGCACCTGCATTCTGTCCAAAGTTAATGTTCTCAACTCCGCATAGAATAACAAGAGCTGTAGTGTACAGATAACAATAGTATCGATAAATACTTCGAATATACCGTATAGACCCTGTCTTACAGGTTCATCAGTATCAGATGATGCGTGTGAAATTGAACCTGTACCAAGACCAGCTTCATTTGAGAATATACCTCTTGAAACACCCTTCTTCATGCAGAGGAACATTGATCCTACTACACCACCTGTTGCAGCTGATGGGCTGAAAGCTCCTTCAAATATCATCTGGAATACGTGTGGAATAGTCTTAATGTTGATAAGAACAACGCCTAATCCTAGTATAATATAGATACCTGCCATAAAAAGGAACTAGTTTCTCTGTTACCGCACCGATTCTCTTGATACCACCAAGTAAGATTATCAAAATAAGAATTGTAATTATAATTCCTATAACTAGATTAATAGTCTTAATTGATCCTATTGAGACAACATTGAAGTTTAGAAGTGCTGTGTCAATTGCTGTAGTTATTGTATTAACCTGTGTAGCATTACCTGTACCAAATACAGTTAGAACGCCTAGACAGGCATATGCGTAGCTTAGCTAGAGCCATTTCTTTGATAGACCATTCTTAATATAATACATTGGTCCACCAACCCAGTCGCCATGCGCGTTTCTTTCTCTGAAGTTAACTGCCAAAGTTACTTCAGCAAATTTAGTACACATTCCTAAAATACCTGCAATCCACATCCAAAATACTGCACCAGGTCCATCGATTGCAACAGCACCAGCAACACCGGCGATATTACCTGTTCCTACAGTAGCTGCAAGAGCAGTGGTTAGAGACTGAAATGGAGTTGTTGCGCCTTCTGCGGATTCTGATTTTGTAAATAACTTTCCAAGGGCAATCTTGAGCGCATATCCTGGTTTTCTAAACTGAACAAGCTGTGTTCTGAAAGAAAGGAATATACCTACGCCTAGTACACAAATAATAGCTGGAACACCCCAGACAATGTTATTGACGAAAGTATTAAGTGCATCAATTCTGTCAATCATACTGTACCTCCATAACTGATAACGTAAATAATTGCAATTTTAACTTAAGCAAATTTTCTAACACTTCTAAGGCGATTATACTATTTAAATCCCATATATTCAATAACAATATTCAAGATATTTTGTATACATTAAAATTTAACAAACTTCAGATAATAACATTAGTAACAGTAATAAAAAGGCTACATAAGTAGCCTTTAGTAGTGCGGATAAGGGACTTGAACCCTACGGTCTCCCGCTAGAACCCTAAATCTAGTGCGTCTGCCAATTCCCGCCAATCGCGCATATAATGGTGACTCCAACGAGAATCGAACTCGTGTTACCGCCGTGAAAGGGCGGTGTCTTGACCGCTTGACCATGGAGCCATAAAGACAGGCAGACTGTATTCACAGTCTGCCACAGTCAACCAGCAACGTCCTATCTTCCCGGGCAGTCGCCCACCAGGTATTATCGGCGCTGAAGGCTTAACTACTGTGTTCGAGATGGGAACAGGTGTGAGCCTCTTCGCTATAATCACCGGATTAAACCTTACTAAATAACGCTTCTCACTAGCATTTCTTTTTCCTTTGAAACCACTGGTCAAGTGCTCGGACCTATTAGTATCAGTCAGCAATACATTACTGCGCTTACACCTCTGACCTATCACGTGGTAGTCTCCCACGGGTCTTACCTTAAAGGAGGAAATCTATTCTTGTGGGGCTTCGCATGAGATGCTTTCAGCGCTTATCCCGTCATGCGTGGCTGCAGCTATGCCCTTGGCGAACAACTGGTGCACCGAGGGTATGTCCATCCCGGTCCTCTCGTACTAGGACAGCTCCACTCAAATTTCCAACGCCCACAGCGGATAGGGACCGAACTGTCTCACGACGTTCTGAACCCAGCTCGCGTACCTCTTTAATGGGCGAACAGCCCAACCCCTGGGACCTACTCCAGCCCCAGGATGAGACGAGCCGACATCGAGGTGCCCAAACACCCCCGTCGATGTGAACTCTTGGGGGTATCAGCCTGTTATCCCCGGGGTAGCTTTTTATCCGTTGAGCGATGGCCCTTCCACTCGGAACCACCGGATCGCTCGGCCCGACTTTCGTCCCTGCCCGACTTGTATGTCTCGCAGTCAAGCTCCTTCGCCTTTGCACTCTACGCGCGATTTCCGACCGCGCTGAGGGGAACCTGGGCGCCTCGTTACTCTTTAGGAGGCGACCGCCCCAGTCAAACTGCCCACCTGACACTGTCTCAGCACCGGATCGCGGTACATGGTTTGAAATTCCAGCGTTACAAGGGTGGTATCCCAACGATGACTCCGCAAATACTGGCGTACTTGCTTCATAGTCTCCCACCTATCCTGTACATGCAACGCCGAAACTCAATATCAAGCTACGGTAAAAGCTCCACGGGGGTCTTTCCGTCCTGCTGCGGGTAACCGGCATCTTTACCGGTACTACAATTTCACCGAGTCTATTGTTGAGACAGTGCCCGGATCGTTACGCCTTTCGTGCGGGTCGGAACTTACCCGACAAGGAATTTCGCTACCTTAGGACCGTTATAGTTACGGCCGCCGTTTACTGGGGCTTAAGTTCAGTGCTTCTCTTGCGATGACACGTCCCCTTAACCTTCCAGCACCGGGCAGGCGTCAGCCCCTAACTCAGCTTTTCGCTTTTGCAGAGACCTGTGTTTTTGGTAAACAGTTGCCTGGGCCTTTTTCACTGCGGCCTGCCGAAGCAGGCACCCTTCTCCCAGTTACGGGGGTTATTTTGCCGAGTTCCTTAACATAGCGTTCTCTCGCTCACCTTAGGATTCTCTCCTCATCTACCTGTGTCGGTTTTGCGTACGGGCATCTAGGTCTAATTAGCGGCTTTTCTTGACAGTGTGAAATCAGCTGCTTCCGGTCTATTGACCACCCCATCACGCCTCAGAATATATATGAACGGATTTGCCTATTCATACTCCCTTGACGCTTGGACACGCTCTACCAACGGCGTGCTCAGCTTATCCTCCTGTGTCCCCACATCATTCAAACAACCTTCGGTGGTACAGGAATTTCTACCTGTTATCCATCGCCTATGGCTTTCGCCCTCGGCTTAGGCCCCGACTAACCCTGGGTGGACGAACCTTCCTCAGGAAACCTTAGATTTTTCGGTGGGCAGGATTCTCACCTGCCTCGCGCTACTCATGCCAACATTCTCTCTCGTATAAAGTCCACAATACCTTACAGTACTGCTTCAACCCGTATACGACGCTCCTCTACCATACATTAAGTATCCGTAGCTTCGGTAATAGGGTTTTAGCCCGTTTATCTTCGGCGCAGGGTCACTCGACTAGTGAGCTAGTACGCACTCTTTGAATGAATGGCTGCTTCTAAGCCAACATCCTAGCTGTCTGTGCAACCCCATCCTTTTCCACTTAACCTATATTTTGGGACCTTAGCTGACGGTCTGGGTTTCCCTTTCGACTATGAAACTTATCTCACATAGTCTGACTCCGTAGATGATACTCTGGTATTCGAGGTTTGATAGTTTTCGGTAACCGGTGAAGGCCCTAGAACATTCAGTGCTCTACCCCCAGGTATCTTACTACGAGGCTAGCCCTAAAGCTATTTCGAGGAGAACCAGCTATATCCGAGTTCGATTGGAATTTTCACCCCTATCCACACCTCATCCTAACCTTTTTCAACAGATATAAGTTCGGTCCTCCATAACCTATTACAGTTACTTCAACCTGGACATGGATAGATCGCCCGGTTTCGGGTCTACAGCATGCAACTTTCGCCCTTTCAGACTTGATTTCTCTACGGCTCCAGTGCTCCAGCACCTTAACCTCGCTGCATACCATAACTCGTTGGCCCGTTCTACAAAAAGTACGAGGTCACTTGCGCTCCCTCTGCTTGTAAGCATAAGGTTTCAGGTTCTATTTCCTCCCCTCCCGGGGTCCTTTTCACCTTTCCCTCACGGTACTATTCACTATCGGTCACTGGGTAGTATTTAGGGCTTGGGGGTGGGCCCCACGGCTTCAAACCGAATTCCACGTGTTCGGTCCTACTCTGGTGTCACATAGGTGATACTCATTTTTCGCATACGGGGATATTACCCTCTGTGTCGCAAACTTTCCAGTTGTCTTCTGCTAAACTTGTATCTACCACGGCTGCGATCCACTGACCCCGTTAGTAAACTAACGGTTTGGCCTCTTTCCCTTTCGCTCGCCGCTACTTAGGAAATCGATTTTTCTTTCTCTTCCTCCGGGTACTTAGATGTTTCAGTTCCCGGGTTGCCTTTATTCGTACTATAGATTCATACGAAAATACCTACACATTACTATAGGTGGGTTCCCCCATTCGGAAATCTACGGATTGACGGATATGTGCTCCTCCCGTAGCTTATCGCAGCTTGTCACGTCCTTCGTCGGCTCCCAGTGCCAAGGCATCCGCCTTATGCTCTATTCACTTGACCATCAAGTGTGTAGCTTTTACCATTATTAATTAACTGCAGTAAATTGCTCTTTTCTGGTTTCTCGGTTGAAATCGTTTACCCTTGCTATTCGTTAGACTCTCTTTTCGATTATCTTAGAAACTTACGTTTCTAGCAAAAATTCTCGATTTCGTTTCGTTGTGATTTGTTGTTTTACAAATCTTTTTCGTTTTTATGATACACGTTATTTAGTTTTCAAGGTTCATGGTGGGCTTGGGAGGACTCGAACCTCCGACCTCACGCTTATCAGGCGTGCGCTCTAACCACCTGAGCTACAAGCCCATGATACGAGAAAATTCTCATAGCATGAAATGGTCTATCCTTAGAAAGAGGGTGATCAGCCGCACCTTCCGATACGGCTACCTTGTTACGACTTCACCCCAGTCATTGGTTTTGCCTTGGGCGATAGATTAACTAACCGACTTCGGGCACCCCAACTTCCATGGTGTGACGGGCGGTGTGTACAAGACCAGGGAACGCATTCACCGCGGCATTCTGATCGCGATTACTGCAACTCCAACTTCGTGTAGGCGAGTTGCAGCCTACAGTCGAACTGGGACCGGCTTTTTGGGATTCGCTCCCCTCACGGGTTCGCTGCCTGTTGTACCGGCCATTGTAGCACGTGTGAGCCCGAACATAAGGGGCATGATGATTTGACGTCATCCCCACCTTCCTCCGAGTTTTCCCCGGCAGTCCCACTAGAGTGCCCAACTAAATGATGGCAACTAATGGCAAGGGTTGCGCTCGTTGCGGGACTTAACCCAACATCTCACGACACGAGCTGACGACAACCATGCACCACCTGTCTCTCTTGTCCGAAGAAGAATCCGATTAAGGATCCGTCAAGAGGATGTCAAGTCCTGGTAAGGTTCTTCGCGTTGCTTCGAATTAAACCACATGCTCCGCTGCTTGTGCGGGTCCCCGTCAATTCCTTTGAGTTTTACACTTGCGTGCGTACTCCCCAGGCGGAGCACTTAATGCGTTAACTGCGGCACCGAAGTCTTGCGACCCCGACACCTAGTGCTCATCGTTTACGGCGTGGACTACCAGGGTATCTAATCCTGTTTGCTCCCCACGCTTTCGTGCCTCAGTGTCGGTAACAGTCCAGAAAGTCGCCTTCGCCACTGGTGTTCCTCCTAATATCTACGCATTTCACCGCTACACTAGGAATTCCGCTACCCTCCTGCACTCAAGCACCCCCAGTTCGCAAGGCGAACAATGGTTGAGCCATTGCCTTAAACCCTGCGCTTAAGGTGCCACCTACGCACTCTTTACGCCCAATAATTCCGGATAACGCTCGCCCCCTACGTATTACCGCGGCTGCTGGCACGTAGTTAGCCGGGGCTTCCTCCAAGGGTAATGTCATTTGTTTCTTCCCCTAGGACAGAAGTTTACAACGAAGGCCTTCATCCTTCACGCGGCGTTGCTGCATCAGGCTTGCGCCCATTGTGCAATATTCCCCACTGCTGCCTCCCGTAGGAGTTTTGGACCGTGTCTCAGTTCAATGTGGCCGATCGCCTCTCAGGTCGGCTACTGATCGTTGCCTTGGTAAGCCGTTACCCTACCAACTAGCTAATCAGACGCAGGCCCATCCTATACCGATAAATCTTTGACAAGTGATACATGTGTATCTCTTGCGTTATGGGGTATTAATCACCTTTTCGGGTGGCTATCCCCCTGTACAGGGCAGGTTGCCTACGCGTTACTCACCCGTCCGCCGCTTTCCATAAAGAAAAATCTGCAAGCTTCATTCCTTTATTTCTCGCTCGACTTGCATGTGTTAGGCACGCCGCCAGCGTTCATCCTGAGCCAGGGATCGAACTCTCAATTAGTTTGTATATTAAGCTTTCGCTTGAATATCTATCCTATTTCTCTAAGAACGCTATTGCGTTTGCAATATTCTATTCAGAATCATTGTTTTGTTTGAGAAATTGTCGTTGTATCTTTCGATACATGCAATCATTTAAGATTGCAGAACCATAATTAGTTCTTACCATGTTACATGGTCAAATTTTATTTGACTATTTCTATGCTATGAGGTTTTTCTAGGTTCTTGCTGTCGCATTTTGACAGCTTAATCATATTACCATTTTTACTAGGCTATGTCAAGAAGTTTTTCATTCTAACTTTTCTAAATGGTTTTTCTCTGCCGCTTTTTCGCGACAGCTAGATTATATTACCACAGCTTTAAATACCTTGTCAATCGCTTTTTGAGTTTTTCATACTAATATATAAATATATTTTTAACAAAGATAAAAATGCGATTGCTTTGATTATCTTAAGCCTAGTTTGTTGCGTGATACATATTTATCGCGTCGTCTTTTCTTTGCTGAGTCTAAAAGCGCGTCTACTATTACACTATACTATTATTGCCGAATTCAATATCTATTCTATCTCCTACCGCAACTTCTGAACCGGCCTTCGCCATCTTGCCATTTATCATGACTCTTTGACTGTCGCACGCTTCCTTAGCAACCGAACGCCTCTTTATTATACGCGAGTTCTTTAGAAACTTATCTATCCTCATTATATCTCCCTTGTGATGTATGAAAAACCATCCCACGTTGAACGTGGGGTTTTTCACATTCGGGCATAGCCCTTGCTCCTCGCTACGCGTCCAACGCGTAAACGCTTCTGCCAACTGCGTTCACTTAGTTTACTTTTTCTTTTTACCTAAATATCCAACTTCGGCTATACTTAATTGATCTCCCAACTTATCTTCTTCAAGTTGATTTCTTATGTACTCCGCAATTCGGCTCGTGTTTTTCCAACCGTATCTACATAATATCCTTTTGCACAAACGACCTATTTTTATATTTATATTTTTAGTTCGCCGAATTGCTCATATATTAGCGTACTGCTTTTACCTTTTTAAGTACCCTACAAAGCCTGAAACTGCCATTTTGGGTGGTATTTCAACCAGCATATGTATATGGTCAGGACATACCTCAGCTTCGATAATATTTATCCTTTCCATTCACACAGTTGTCTTAAAAATCTTTCCTATTGCTACTTTTTCTGTCCATAAAACACTTTTTCTTCTGTACTTTGGTGCAAATACTATATGGTATTTGCAATTCCATTCGAATGCGATAGACTATTTATGTCGTTAAGACCCGCAATCTCCTCCTCCTAGGATTTTGCAGTTGGCAGACCGCAATTATATCCCTAACGGAGAGAGATTTCTGGTCAAACGCGTAGCGTACACTGAACCCCACGTCCAACGCGGGGTTTTCTTATTAAGCAGCTCACTTATGCGAGCTGCCCTTCATTCATAAATCTTATTTGTTTACAGCATCCTTAAGAGCCTTACCTGCCTTGAATACAGGAGCCTTTGAAGCAGCAATCTTGATTGTCTCTTACTGGCTTTCTTGGGTTTCTACCCTCTCTAGCTTTTCTGTTTCTTGTCTCAAATGTACCAAATCCGATTAGCTGTACTTTCTCACCCTTTGCTAGAGCTTCCTGTACGCTCTGTAGAAGTGCATTGATAGCAACTTCTGCATCCTTCTTAGTGAAATTTGTTTTTGCTGCTACTGCAGCTACTAGTTCTGCCTTATTCATCGTATATCCTCCTTCAATACCAAGCACGACTTATAATAATCTCTTTTTAGATAGCTGATGTATTTAGAAATACAGACTCTTATTCCGCATCCTTAACACTTGCCATCTGTTCTTGCAATTCAAACCTATTGATAAAACTTCTTAGTTGCATAATTCAGCGATTCTTCTGAATTAACTCCTGCAATCCTCGAAGCATTCACTATCGATAGTAGCAAATCGCCTATCCTATCGGATAACTCACTCTGCCCTACTCCTGGACCAGCATTACGAATCTTGTCTATCGTATCAGCTGCATCCTTTGGTAAAGTATCAAAAATCTGATTGTTCGACATTCGCATCAGCTGCTCGCTTGAGAACCTTGTCGGATCTTAGCAAAGCTGGAAGTGCCTTTGGAACATCTTTTCAACCGTTGGGTATGCGTTGTATTTCCGTGCTCTTTACTTTTTACATTCTCCCATTTCTCAACGACTTTGTCAACTGTTTTTCGCCGTTTCTTCTGAAAAAATGTGTGGATGTCGCCTTATCATCTTCTCACATTCATCATTTATGACATCCTTTAGGTCAAAATGTGACTCTTCGCGAGCTAAATCAGCGTGAAAATACTACTTGGAGAAGTACATCACCAAGTTCCTCTCTCAGATTTATAAAGTCATTATTATCTATTGCATCTATTGATTCATATGCTTCTTCAATCATGCATCGTTTAAGACTCGTGAGTTTGCACTTTATCCCATGGACATTCTTTCCTCAAAATACGAACTATATTAGCAAGCCTTTCAATAGCATTCGCTTCGTTTTCGGCACTATGAAACAATGGTTCATATACTGACGACTTATCTGCGCTCATAAACTACTCCCATCTGATGAACTTACGAATCAATCTGTTGAGCTTTGATCCCATAGGTAATGTTTCTAGTTCATCTGGGTAACAACCTTTAAGAATATAATAAGCACACCGTAGATTAAAACGCCTATCATTATTGCTACTAACGTTGAGATGCTATTTCCTACTACCATTCTCATGAGCTTGTACATTAGGAATACTCCTATGCCCATAACTGCCGAAGCTATGAATGGCTTTACATATGTCTGAACATGGTCGATTTTTGTTCCGCTATAACGCTTTACAGCCATATTGTTTAATGTGAACGAAATTACATATGCAACTATAGTTGATATTGCTGCTCCATTTATATTTAGCACGTTTATTCCTACTAATATATATGTAAGGATTATCTTTTACAACCATTCCTATCGCGATATGCTTTGCAGGGAGACAATCTGCTTTTCCTATAGCCTGAAGAACTCCCGTAGATGTCTGGCTTAATGCAAGTCCAACTATTCCTACGGCCATTATCATCATTGTTACTTTTGCTTCATCTACCTCCGCAGGCTTAGCAGGATAGAGAAGGAGTAGTACTGGCTTTGCAAGAACAAAGATACCAACTGCACATGGGAATGCTAAAAAGCATTGTGAGTCTATATCCGAGTGATATGTGCTTATGAACTTCTTCTTTATCTTCAAGTGTAAAATATCTTGCAATGGCTGGAACTAAACTTATGGCTACAGCCTGTGTGAATATCTGTGGGAAACCTATAAGTGTACTGCAGTAACTGCTAATAAGTCCGTAAAAGATGCTTTGATTCATCAAAACTGAAAACCTGTTGCCTGAAGTCTTCTCATGATAACTCCAGTATCAACCATGTTCATTATTGGCATGATTTCAGAACCTATTATAATAGGTATAGCTATAACTACTATGCTTTTTAACTATACCTCTAGTCTCTTCTACAGATTGGTCATATCTTTGAATCTTATGCTGAATTACTGGTTTTATTAATAAGATATATCAAAGCAACTAGAAGTAGTCAGCTAATGATCCTATACTTTTAAATGCTGCTCCAGCAGAGGCTTTTACAAGTCCCTTAGGTAGTAGAATATATGCTAACAATAGTCCGCTTATAATTCTACAAGCTGCTCTGTTATTTCTGATATTGCCGTAGGATTCATGTTTTGTCGACCTTGGAAATATCCTCTAAGAGCAGAAAGTAGCGGAACAAATAGAAGTGCCGGTGCTATAGCTCTAACAGCAGGTGCAGCATCCGCATTTCCCAAAAGCGTTGTTAGTGGTTTTTGCTCAAAGAAGCATATTAAAAAGCAGTGCCTCCCTGCAAAAACATCATTATCATCGAAATGCTGAAATACCTTATGAGCATTTCTGTACTGCTTTACCGCAATGTTTTCGGAAACAAGCCTTGATATTGCTACTGGAAGACCTGCCGTCGCAAGAACTACTAGTGCTCCGTAAATCGTGTACGCATAACCATAATATGCCATGCCATCTGCTCCGAGCCAGTTTGTCAGTGGAATTCGGAAGAAGGCACCTAGAACCTTAACTATTACACCTGCAACACCTATTATCGCAGCGCCCTTTATTACTTTACTATTCATATGAGTGCTCCAATTTTGTTACAGCTGTGACATTATTTTTGCCACATTCTTTTCTACTTCAAAAGCGGTCTTCTCTATATCTATAGTATTAGACTCGCCATTTTCCTATACCACCTTGCCATCTACCATGGTCATAGCTATATCGCTATCTGTTGCTGAAAATACAAGGTTGTTTAGTATGTTATGCCTTGGGAACATATTAGGACTATCCGTTCTTATCATAACTAGATACTGCACGGTTTCCTTCCTTTATGCAGCCGCAATCTTGCCTTCCTGCAGCAATTGCTCCCATTAAGACTTGCCATCTTAAGTGCCTGAGATGGTGATATCACTGTAGGATCGCTCCTGTTTAACCTTTGCAAGAATCGTCATTGTCTTAATTTCTTCTAACATATTAAGGTTATTGTTGCTTGCCGAGCTGTCTGTTCCAATCGCTACGATTTTATTCCGTGGTTTAGAATGCTCGTTACGTCACATATTCCACTTGCAAGTTTTAGATTACTTATTGGGTTTGTCGCTACAGTAACTCCTTTTCTTTCAATATATCAAAATCTTCGCCTTCTATCCAAACGCAGTGTGCAGCGGTTGCTCTTACGTCAAAAGTCCGCAGTCTGCGAGATATCTTACCGGAGTGCGTCCTTCATGTTTTGGTTTACATTCTTCGTGCTCACTCTTTGTCTCTGACACGTGTACATGCATATTAAGGCCTGCTTGCTTTGCAATTTCTGCAAGTTTTGTTGCCGTTTCTTCATTTGATGTATATTCAGCGTGAAGGCTATGGTCTATTCTTATTCTGCCATCTGCAGTCATGTGATATTTTGATGCTACTTCTACAGCTTCCCTTACAGTTCAAGGCTATCAAAAGGTGCTCCGGCTGGATTTGTTATTGATCTAGAAATATTTGCCTTTGCTCCACTTTCCAGGGCTGCTCTGACCATGTCATCTACAAAGTAGTACATATCGCTAGTCGAAACTATTCCATATTTGAATGACTCTGCCATAGTAAGCAAAAGTTCCGTAGTACACAGCATCTGAGTTTTGGTTTATCCTCAAAAGGAAAGATTCTTTTGAAAAGCCAGTCCTGAAGACTCATATTCTCTCCATATCCTCTCATGGTGACATGGGCGAATGAGCATGAGCATTTACAAAACCAGGAATCAAAACACGATTTTTCCATCAATAACTCTATCAGCTTCTTTTTGCTCAATCGGCTCGCTTGAGATTTCCTTTATAAGGTTTCCTTCTACTCTTACAGATACATTTTGTTTGAGCTGAAAATTCTCATCTAAAATATCTATATTCTTAAATACTATCATTTTCTCTATATTCCTTGTTACTAAATGATATTTTTTTAATAACTAACGGTCTTTGATCGCTATTATCTATATCCTTATTATCACTTATTATTTCAAATAAATCAATAATGGAATCAAGCCTTTCTTTTCTAGCTACAGAAAGTCTGATAAACGGCTCGTTTCCCCATGGAAAAATATCTTGCTTCCAAACTTCTCACTTGCCTTCATAAGTGCGTATGCCTTGAGTGCATTATCCTGAGCAAAGTAGATAACAACCTTTCCTGCTTGCTCTGTGTATTTGCAAACACCAACATTAGCTGATAGCGCCCTTATCATTGATATGGCTATGAGGTTGAGTGTTTCCCTTTGGCGAATCTCCAAATCTATCGAGGCTCGTCTATGATTTCTTCGCTATCTTCCCTAGTAGATACAGTTGCAATCTTTTTGTACATCTGTAGCTTAAGAGTTTCGTTATCTATGTACCAATTAGGTATGTTGAGCTGCGACATCTAGCTCAATATTAATCTCATCTACCTGTTGCTGGGACGCTTTCACCCTTTGCCTTTCTTACGGCATCATCCACTAGTTTGCAATAGAGTTCATATCCTATATTCATCATGTGACCGCTTTTGTTCAGCACCTAGAACATTTCCGGCTCCTCTTATCTCAAGGTCCCTCATAGCAACTTTAAAGCCCGAACCAAATTCTGTAAATTCTTTGATTGCCTTAAGACGTTTTTCGGCAACTTCAGTTAGGACCTTGTTTTTTTGGTACATTAGATATGCGTATGCTATCTTATCTGTTCTTCCTACTCGTCCTCTTAATTGGTATAGCTGAGCAAGTCCACATTTATCAGCATCTATAACAATCATTGTGTTTGCATTTGGAATATCTATTCCTGATTCTATGATAGTTGTAGCAATCAAAATGTCTGCTTTCCCTGAAATAAAGGTCTGCATAACAGATTCTAGACTTTTTTCATTCATCTGTCCATGACCAACAACTATTTTTGCATCTGGAACAAGAGACTGTACCTTTTCTGCGAGCCTGTTTATACCCTTAACTCTGTTAAATACAATATAGACCTGACCGTCTCTATCCAGTTCTCTTGCTATTATCTCTCGCATTACGATATCATCTTGTTCTAGAACATAAGTCTGTACCGGATATCTATCGCTTGGTGGTTCTGTTATTAGGCTCATGTCCTTTATGCCGGTGAGCGACATATTTAGCGTTCTTGGTATCGGTGTTGCTGAAAGCGTCAAAACGTCAATATTCGACTTAAGCTGTTTTTAACTTTTCCTTATGTGCTACACCAAAGCGTTGCTCTTCATCTATAACTAAAAGCCCTAGGTCCTTATATTTGATGTCATCAGATAGGAGCCTGTGCGTTCCTATAACAAAGTCAACGCTTCCCTTCTTTAGTCCATCAATTATTTTTTCTTGCTGCTTATCAGTTCTAAATCTTGAAAGCATGTCGATATTAAATGGAAAGTTTGAAAACCTATCCTTCAAAGAATTGTAATGCTGATTTGCAAGTATGGTGGTTGGAACTAGCATAGCAGCCTGTTTCCCTTCGAAATACACTTAAAAATTGCTCGCGCTGCAACTTCAGTCTTTCCATATCCTACATCTCCACAAAAAGCCTATCCATAGGTGGGATTGCTTTCCATATCCTTCTTTATCTCTTCTATGGATGTGAGCTGATCGTCCGTCTCTTGGTAGCTGAAATATGCTTCAAATTCCTTTTTGCCAAACAGTATCCTTGGAGAACGCATAACCCTTGCTAGCCTTTCTGTCAGCATAAAGCTTTGCATGAGTTCCTCAGTCATCTCAGCAATTGCAAGCTTTGCTCTTGTCTTTGCGACCTTCCACTCATCTCCAGCTTGCTTACTTTAGGGGTGCAATTCCTTCTGATCCTATATATTTTTGGACTATATCCATCTGCTCAACAGGAACATAAAGAAGATCATGCCAGAATACTTAATCTTTAGATAATCCTTTTTGTTCTCCTGGACTTCTAGCGCTTGAATTCCTAGGAACTTTCCTATTCCATGGTTTTCATGAACAACATAGTCTCCTGTTTTGAAATCCGAGAAGGACTGCATCTTCTGACTGCGATTTGTTTTTATGACGTTTCTTTCCTATCCTTGTTGAGTTAAAAATATCTTTATCACTGATAATATAAAGCTTTTCTTACGGGGAATACCATTCCCATGCTAAGACTTCCCTGCACAACCTGAATTTTGTCAGTCAGTCCAATATTTGCAACAAAGTCATCTATCGTCTGTTGTCTTTCGTCAGATGATGCCGAAATAACAACTCTATTTTTCCCCATCTGCTATGCGCTTAAGGGTCATTTTCAGGTACATCAAGATGCCCTGCATAGCTTGTCATCTACCTGCACTCGATATTCCTTATCTCATCAAAATCTATTTTTACTTTTGCCCGTAAGTCCAAATGGAAACATGAAAATTTCGGCATTATTCCAAATGACTTTTGGAGATCATCCATACCTGTGATAAGCTGACTGTCTTCAGGTATTGCCTTACCTCTTTCTAGCATAGTAAAATATCATTTTGAGTTCTTCTGATCTAAGTTCAAGGTGCTCTTCTATGCGCGGAAAATCTTCATGAACAATCATAGCATCGCCCATGTAATCCCGGATATACTCTGTCTCAGGATAGAAATAGTGTACATAGTTTTTCTAGCACGCTATCATTATCAAATTCAGATATATATTCAATTAGCTCATTCTTCTTTTTCGGTGAGACAGTTTGCCGCATCTTCTTTTTCTTCATCATTTGATAGCTTTGCAATTTGCTTATCAAATAAGATTTCCTGAGTCTCAGTTGCTTTTACAATCAGCTCATCACTTGGAGTTAGTTGCTTCGATGGGTGAGATATCTATATTTTTAGATTATCAATGCTTCTTTGGGTTTCTATATCAAAACTTCTTATAGAATCAATTTCTGACCCAAAAGAATTCAATTCTTACAGGTTCATCAGCATCAGGCGGATAAAAATCAACTATTCCACCTCTGATAGAAAACTGTCCCTGAGTTGCTACAATGTCATTTCTCTCGTAGCCTAATTCTGCTAGCTTTCTTTTTAGTTCATCTACTTCTATTTCCTGACCAAGCTTTTAGGCTAAAGTTTAAATTCTGATATGAGCGATGTGGTGGCATCTTCTTAATTGCAGCAGAAACAGGCGCAATTACAACAGCTTCATCCTCTGTTGCAAAGCGCATTTATAACCTTCAATCTTGCGAAGTCCTGATCTCTATTTTCGTGCACTGTAGTCTAGGAATATATGGCCATCCTCAGGTAAGATATAAACTTTTCGCTCACTAAAAAAAGAGAAATCCATTGCAAGCTTTTCGGCTCTGCGATGACCCGATACGATAATCAAGCATTGTTTCCCTTTTTCAATACTCTCTGAAATTACCTTTGCAGAACGGCTGTCTGATACACCTGTTAAACAAATTTTTCTATTCAGCATAAGCTCCTATTCTATTTAGCGACTTTTCCTGAATTAAATCTATTCATCGCCTTATCAATTCCATCCTTTATGTAGCACTCTACCGCAAGAGCCGCTTCAGAAACCGTATCCGCTAGGACTCCTTCCTCAGATTTACTTGGTTTGCCAATGACAAAATCAATAAGATTATCATCCTTATTGCTTCCTATTCCTATTCTAACTCTAGGAAAATCACGACTACCAAGTTGTGCAACAACAGACTTCATCCCGTTATGTGTACCTGGACTTCCTGAGGTGCGTATACGAAGCGCACCTATAGGAATATCAAATCATCATAAATAACTAAAAACATTCTTCGGATCAATTTTATAAAAATTGACTGCCTCCTTAAGTGCATCACCACTGAGATTCATATAGGTTTGCGGCTTCATAAGAATTACTTTCTCGCCACCTAGATTAAACTCACCGATAAGTGCTCTGAACTTAGATTTATCTACGGAAACACTGTTTCTTCTTGCAAGCTCATCTATAACCATAAAACCCAGATTATGTCTTGTCTTTTCATATTTCTTTCCGGGATTTCCAAGCCCTGCTATTAAAAACATACTTTCCTCTATCCTCTTACTTTAATTTTCTTTCCTTATCAAAGAGTTCACTGATTGATCGTGTATGAACTCTCATCATAGCCTCTGCAAATAGATTTCCTACTGAAAGGAAACGCATCTTATCTAGGCGCTTCTCCTTTGGCATAGGAATTGTATTTAGAGTACAAACTCTGTTATTGCAGATTCCTTTAGTCTTTCTATCGCTGGTCCTGACAATACTGGGTGAGTTTGCACATGCATAAACAGACTTTGCACCCATGTTGCGATTGCATTAGCTGCGTTTGTCAGTGTTCCAGCTGTATCTATCATATCATCGATAATGATACAGTTCTTATCCTTTATATCTCCGACAATGTTCATTATTTCACTCTTATTTGGGCTAGGTCTTCTCTTATCAATGATAGCGATTGGACAGTTCAAATATTCAGCGAGATTCTCGCTCTTGTAACTACTTCCGTGATCTGGAGAAACAACGCACACATCTTCAATATTCTTATCTCCAAAAGTACTTTGCAAGAATAGGCAGTCAAGGAGATGATCTGCTGGTATATTAGTATCCCTGAATCTGGTTTGCATGAAGATCGCATGTAAGCACTCTGTCAGCTCCTGCAGCCACGATTAGATCAGAACTAAGCTTTGCTGTGATTGAATCTCTTGCCTTAGCCTTTCTGTCCCTGTCTTGCATATCCATAGTATGGAATAACTGCATTAATTCTACCAGCTGAAGCACGCTTCATAGCATCTATCATGATTAGAGTTCCATCAGATTATCGTTAACTGGCGCACATGTTGACTGTACGATATAAACGTCAACACCTCTTACTGTCTCTCCGATATTTACTGAGGTTTCACCATCGCTGAATTTTTACATCTGCTTTTCCTAGTGACTTACCCATCAGTGAAGCTATCTCTTCAACAAGCTCGTTGTGTGAGTTACAAGTGAAAATCTTTAAAAATCTAAAAATGCGCCGTTTCTCATTGGTATTCTCCTATTCTTTCTATGCTTTACTTTGATCTATATGAATTACTTTCTGTATAATCCTCTTTGGGTCGCCCAGTTCTCTATGTTTTTCTGACGAGCTCTGCCGACATAGTGCATCCTTTGGTATGTCCTTGGTCACTGTAGCTTCCTGCAGCAATGTAAGCTCCATCTCCTACATCCACTGGCGAAACTAGATTTACATTACGATCCTATAAAGCATCCATCTGACTGTAGACCTATGCTTATTCTTACCATCGTGGTTAACAAATACTACACCGCAACCCAGGTTTACATTCTCACCGATATCTGCATCACCTATGTGTGTGAGATGAGCAGACTTGCTACCATTACCCATAGCTTGCATTCTTGACCTCTACGAAGTCTCCGACTGCCCATGCCTCACCTATAGTGCTGCGTCTGATATATGCAAACGGACCTACACTAGTATTGCTTCCTACTGAGCTATCTAGGATAACTGGATTGTCTATGCTACATCATCTCCGATTGTGGCATTTACAATTCTGCTATTCTGCTCTGATCTTGCAGTTCTTACCGATAACCGTGCTTCCCTCAAGTCTTACACATGGTCCAATCACAGTACCTTTCGCCAATTCTGACATCCTCGTCTAGTAGACATTATCGATATCAATATATCTACACCTGCCTCGATGTGTTTTTCGGCTATCTTGCGCCATTTATCTTTTCTCTAGCTTATACTCATTCATTCCATATCAAGCTGCTCCTTTTCTGAAAATAATCTGTCCAACCTTGTATATGTCTCCAGCACCCATGAGTGATGACTAGGTCATCACGCTCAGCCTCTGCAGAACCTTGGATGCGATCTCATCAAAGTCATAATATCCAAACCACCTCAATCTCGGATGTGCTAGTTTGATTCTCTCTGCGAGCTTATCTGAAGATATGTTATATATCTTTTTCTCTAGCAGCAACATATATGTCAGTCAAAACGAGTATATCCGCACCATTGAATGAATCTATAAAATCATCAAATAGTGCTATGTACGCGTATATGTGCGTTGGAATAGACACATTCTATTGTGCATCAAATTCTGAGCAGCTGATAAGTCCCATGTAATCTCAGTTGGATGATGTGCATATCATCTACTACTGTCACCTTGGCTTTTCCGATTATATCAAAGCGTCTCTTAGTTCCTGTGTAAAGCTTGAGCTCTCTGATAATCATCGCAGATGCAACTCTGGCTGATGACAACATGCAAATGCAGCTGTAGCATTTAGGATATTATGTTCTCTCTGGAACACTAAGCTCCATAGTCCCTTGTGGCTCGCCTCTATAGCTGATGTTAAAGATGGCATTCCGTTTGTGTCAAACAACATCTGAAAATAGCATATGTACAACAGGTTATACCCGTATGTTATAGCACCTTCTATCATGATTATTCTGTTATAAAAGTTTGCATCGTAGGCTATGATGTTTCGCCTGGCTTAATATTCTTGTAGCTATCAAATGATCGACGATATGTTCAATATCCTTAAAGTAATCTAGATGGTCAGAATCTATATTTAGAATAACCTCGATATAAGGCTCAGACTCAAAAACTATCTCTATACTCTGGCCTCCGTCACGAAACCATCGCCTACCTTGTAGTTTCGTCAATCTCACCAGGTATCCTCCGACAAGGATTGTAGGTTTCAGCTTATTCTTCTCTATTATAACAGAAACCATTGAGTGGTAGTAGTCTTACCATGAGTTCCACTTGTTGCTATGCTGTTTGGATATTCATCCATAAGCAATCGAATTTCGGCTCTTGATGCCGTAGGAATTCCTAGTTCCTTTGCTCTAACCATCTCTGGGTTTTCCTCTGCAATTGCTGCGGAATAAACTACTAAATCAGCACCCTCAACATTCTCTGCCACGTGCTCTAAATATATTACCGCTCAGTTGTCTCAATCTATCTGTAATGTCGGATTCCTTCATGTCTGAACCCGATACACTGTATCCTCTTGACAGCAGAATCTCTGCTATGGCAGAAAAGCTATTCCACCGATTCCGATACAATGAGTTTTTCTATATTTATTTAAATCGATCGTCAAAAGACCTCCTATTTAGGTAATTGTATTATATCTTATTTTATGTTTGAAATGTGCTCTAGTGACAAAAATATAAAAACAAATATTATATATAGAAAGTTTGAGGTGCATATGAAAAGAACAGAACGTGTCGGTGCAATCATTAAATATTAACCGATTCACACTTGTAAGGTTTCCATTGCAATTCTTTTTGTGATTTATTTAATACAGCAAAATCTAGTGTTAGCGAACATATCCATTGCCTCTTCATCAGTGATGAGTACAGGTACAGGATATATAGAAACTATAGCAGGGGCAAAAGGCGGCGCTCGCTTTGTTCGAGATATAAGTGACGAGGAATTAATTAAGCTTCAGAACGTGAGCTTTGCGATAAACTCCGTGACCATGGCAGAATTCTAGCAGGTGATTTTCTATACACCTCAGATATATTCTTTGATGCAGCATTCACGGACGAGCACATGCATTTTGTCATTCGAAAGTTCAAGGACTCAGGTGCCGACTATGTAGCAACTGTAGAAACCAAGGGTATTCCCCTAGCTGCAAACACAGCAAGAAAGCTAAATATACCACTTGTTGTAATTCGACGCGAAGCAAAGGTTTCAGAAGGATCTACTATGGCATTAGCTATTTTTCAGGATCGTACGACAGAGTCCGAAGATGTCTCTATCAAAGCGAGCTGTTACTCCAGGTTCATCTTGTAATCGATGATTTCATGCGTGGTGGTGGAAGCAGCCAAAGTTCGCGATATACTTTCTGAATTTGATGCGAGTGTTTTGCGGAACCGGGTGCTGTTGCCTCGCTTGAACCAAAAGAGGGTGAAGATTTTTCCTCAATTGTATACCTGGGTGAAGTGTCTCAAAGATGCTCCAAATTGTGAGGTTGAGCCAAATTATCTGATGTTTTAGAAAAGATATTGCCTTTCTGAATTCTTTGAAGTATAATAAGTATATATACTTTTTGGGTCATTTGAGGAAGGTGGTAACATGCAAATTACAGATGTACGCATTCAGAAGATCGATGTGAAGGCAAAATGAAACCATAGCATCCGTAACATTTGACAATGAGTTCGTAGTACACTTATCAAGGTCATTGACGGACAGAATGGGTTATTCGTTGCTATGCAAGTAGAAAGATGGGGAGATGGAACTTCAGAGACATAAACTCATCCTCTTGCTGAGACGTTCGTAACAGAATTAGATCAATCTTTGGGGCATATGACCAGATTACCAGAAGGCGAGGCATGACAACTGAGTATTAGGCAAGCATAACCCATTACTTAAGCGAATGGAAAAATCACTCTTAAGAGTGTTTACGTCATTTAAATCCTTCATTTTAGACGATGTCATTAGAAGACGTAATGAAAACGACCAAATGAGTTTTCTCAAATGGTCGATCTTTGTCACATTATTTGTAGTCTGATGTGCAGCATTACTCCCAACCATATGAGACTACTGCCCTTTTCTACTGGAAGCCCAGCAGTTACAACTAGCTTACTGCCCTCTTCCAACAAGCCCTTCTTACAGCTTCTGACGCAAACCAATCAACAGCTCCTCAACTTCGTATACTTTGCTTTGGTGGAACAACTCCCCACATCATCGCCATTTGATGGTATGCCTTTGTATAAGGCGTTGCACCTATTATCATCTTTGCTGGTCTAAACTTCGACATTCGATGCTGTAAATCCTGAGTTTGTTGCAGCCATTATTCCCGCTGCATTTTATATCTTCAGCTAAAGTGCAGGCGATGAACTTCGCATTTGTTACGTCTCTTTTGTTCATTTCGTGCCAAACTCTATCTTCGTGATAGTTTGTTTCGTTATCAGCCTCAGCCTGTTCTGCAACCTTTGCCATAACCTTCGCTTCAACTGGATATTTACCGGCTGCCGTTTCTCCCGACATCACAGCTGAGTTCATCGTAAACTGCATTTGCAACGTCGGTAATTTCTGCACGCGTTGGCACTGGTTTTCTACCATGGACTCTGCATCTGTGTAGCTGTTATAGCTGTTGCCACTCTCTAGGCATCTCTTTCATTATTCTCTTTTGGATTCCTGGAAGGCGCTCAAAAGCGAGTTCTACACCCATGTCACCTCTTGCTATCATTATTCATCTACCTTAGGAAGAATGTGTTCCAAAGATTATCAACACCTAGTGCTCTCTATCTTTGCTATTATCTTGATATCTTTACCGCCATTATCATTAGAAGCTTTCTAGGTTCCTCAACGTCCTCCTGCATTCTAACAAATGAAGCCGCGGTATGATCAACATCTCTCTCAGTTTCAGAATATCAACTTCTATCCTGCTCTCCTATGTTCCATCCCAAGGTCGACATGCGGAATGCTTTGCACTCGTGGTTGCTCATTTTCCACCGTGAACTACCTCGTAAAATATCTGTTTCTGTCTTTGGCCTGTAACAGAGCACGATCATCCATCATCCTCCAGTCACTCTATCTTTGACGTATGTATTGGGAAGTCTCATATGTTGTTGCAACTATTGAACTTGTGCCTGTCAACCTCTCTTGAAGCAGAGTGTGAAACTCCTGACCGTCTTCTAAAAGCTCTTTTCCGTGGCGACGATCAACTTGAGCCTAATTTTCAGTTCCTTTGCTTATCAAAGCACTTAACAGCGCTGCTGGCAAATCTGCTCATCTCTAACCTTCCTGAAAGGTTTCCTGTCGTCTTGTGGTGCTGCTCGTGCGTGCCATGTGATTCGCACGCGACATTCATGCCGTAACATTTTCGCTCTGGTTTCTTCATTGCTCGAAGAAGGTCTAGTCTACATACAATCTTTGTTTTTCTCATTTTACACACCTTTCGCTTAATGCATTTTATATATCACAATATGACTGTGGGCATCTCAAACGCTATCCCGCAGCAGTTTTATTGCTCCCTGATTTAATTTTTCTCACATGACGATCATCTGCTATGCTATAATATGTGCTACTATTTGTATTTTATGGGTGATATATAATATAGTAAAGTGGTGAGGAAAATTATGGACACATAGATCCGTCAAACAAGTCGCGGCTGCAAAGTTTGCCTTTGCAGCAGCGGAGACCAAGGCTACGTAGAAGGTCTGATTAAAGAAAGAGAACATCAAGACTCTTAAAGAATACGAGGTCGGTGACATAGGTAATGTATGCGGTGGCTGCCGCGAAGACTGAAAATGGTCCTCGAAAGTTTGAACGGCGACGTTTAAGAAAGTTCTTATATTAAAACAAGACAAGCTCCCTGGTGCAAAGCACAGGGTTTTTGGCATATACGTTGATATCAACTTTGGTTTTTCGTATCTGGCTAAGGTAGCAGGATTCGAACCTGCGCATGACTTTTGAATTCAGAATCCGTTGCCTACCGCTTGGCGATACCCCAACGATTGGAGGCGACGCAGATTTGAACTGGGGAATAAAGGTTTTGCAGACCTCTGCCTTTACCACTTGGCTATGTCGCCCGAATTGTATGGGGTGGATGGTGGGATTCTAGACACGCACACGGGAGCCACAACCCTGGGTCTTAACCACTTGACGATACCCACCCATATTGAGCACATAAATATGTACCGGCGACCTGGAACGGGCTCGAACCGTGACCTCAGCGTGACTGGCATTCTTAACTGAACTACCAGGCCGCAATGATGGTGGGCGTTGTAAATCGACCTATGACCCCCTGCTGGCAAGGCAGGTGCTCTCCAGCTGAGCTAAACGCACAATGGTAGCGGCCGGTGAGTCGAACCGACCGGGTATGAACCGGACGCTCTAGCCAACTAAGCTACACCCGCCATATTGTGCCAAAATCACTGCAAAGAGATATATCAAACACGTAAATGTCAATATCTTTATTATATATTTTATGATTAAATCTACTCATCTTGCGATGCTTAATGTTAAATCAAACTTTCCTACTTTGATATAATTCCATCAAATAAAAACAAGCTATGTACATTGATCAATGATGAGACCAAATCTGTAAAAGAAAAAAGCCATATGATATCATTGAATTGTTTTACCAAAACGGTGATAACATCAAAATATATAAGCTAAATCTCAATTGTGAACGCCTTTCAGCAGGAGATATATCCAGCCGAAAACACAGCCATAGGAATTTGATTTGAGCGACGCATATATCTGTACATCTGCTCTTTCAGATCGTGCCAGAAAAGAGTAGAAGCTCGAGATTATAGAATCGCTCCTGATCGTTTTAATAGCTACGTTCAACCTTTCCATTGTGCCAGGTGTGAGGTCTAATAAGTTTATGATTTATGCCAACTTTATCGCAGAATATGTCGAGAAGGATGCTTACGCTTGTGCTCTTTAGAGATATGTGAATTCAAATCCGTTGTCTGTTTGAATTACTTCGGGTAAGCCAAGTAAACAATCGCCCACTTTAAAATCAATAGTGTAGCTACTTTGTTCACGATGGATATAGATCTCTCTCATGAAGCTTCGTCGGTATCGTATATTGATAAACTTATCAAACATTTCTCCGACATATGAACGCGGAATATATTTAACATCAAACTGCCATTTTACACCTAATGATTCAGGCGTGATATTTCTGTGGTTACGTTTCTTCTTGGTTGAAGGAGCCTTGAAGAAAAAGCCAAGAACCTTATCCTGTAAAGTGAGCCAGGATGCCTTGAGTAATTCTTTTTGTGAGCAAGCTTGCCTCTCATATGGAGATATGAGGATTTCTGCAGTGCAAATCATGGATCCACTTTAGTTCTAAATCGGTATGAGCATTGGGATGAGAACTGAGAGGTCGATGAGACTTATCTCTAAGAGTCTCTGTTTCCGTCAAATCGTTTGTTCCAGCGCATTAGAGAGCTTTGGATATATGGTATTTCGGCAGACAAACTGTGAGCTACCACCACGGTATGGTTTTACAGCATAAAATCTGGTATCGATAGTATGTGGCAAATATCGTTACGAAATGTGTTATACTGTTTCATGAGCGATTGAATGTCCTTTCGTTAGTTGATTTTGTGGTAAAACCATTCTAACGGACTCAATCGCTTTTTCTCTTAGGTCTCCACATCTATTGTAAAATACAAATTCCATCAAATAAAAACAAGCTAAAGAAATTGAATTGAATAATCAGCATTTCTAATATAATAGTAAGGAGATATGAAAGGAGTATGCAAGCACCAAATCCGATTGCATTTTACAATCGCATGTAAACCCGATGTAAGATGGTACAGCATTTGATCGGCATCAACCTTTCTGCTAGCGATATATATAAGCTATCGTGAGCACACGCGATTTGATATCATGCAGGACGACATTCTTGGACCTAACGATATTTCCGATCCCTTATCCATCATAGGCGCAAAGGGCATATTATGTCATGTCAGCAGCTATGATAACTATCGTGGCGACTTTTATACAGATGCTTAGCATCCGCGCTGGTGGACTTTGCTTTGTTGTTATTCACGGCGGAATAATTGCGGGAGTAATTGTTTTCTTACACATAGTCCGCTAGGCACAAAGAGAGTCAGGTTTCCTAAATGCTGATTTAATTATGCCACAGGTTGCACTAGCCCAATCAATAGGCAGATGTGACTTTTCTTTGCAACTCAGAGGCGCACGCGGTCCTACCGACCTTCCTTGCAGGCGATTACAGTATACGGTGAGAAAAGGTACATCCGACCTTCGCTTTACGAATCTATATGGTGCCTTTAATGACTATGTCACTTCTTCCTAAGATATCCAAAGACAGAGTTTGATGGACAGATTGCTGCTGCTCACGCAATGCTTTACTCATTTGAAAGATTCTGGGTTGAGGGATTGAGAACCGATAGCCTTATGATTGACCGGTTTAGACAGTGCGCAGGTTTTGAGCCTTGTTGTAGCTGCTTTAGCACTTTGCCCATCTATCAAACGAGGTATACAGTAATATGCTATGTGGAGAATACAATGGAAACTAGGTATGGTTGGCCTTCCAAACGTAGGCAAAAGTACACTTTTTAATGCAATTACGAAAGCTGGAGCAGAAGCAGCAAACTACCCTTTCTGCGATAGAGGCCAAACGTTGGTGTGAGTTACGGTTCCAGACAGCAGAATAGATACACTTCATGAGTATATAACACGAAGACGAAATTTATACTTTCAATTGAATTCTGTGATATCGCGAGTCTCGTTAAAAGGTTGCATCAAAGGGTGAAGGTCTCGAAACAAGTTCATGGGTCACATCAGAGTTGCTGCTAGTATCCCATGTTGTTCGCGGCTTTGATGACGATAATATCGTCCATGTATCAGGACAGATTGACCCCCTCTCCGATATTGAAACAATCAACATGGAGCTCATCCTCTCAGATCTTGAAGTCCTAGAAAGAGCGCCAGATTTCAGAAGAACCTAAGGGAGACAGAGTCTTGCTAAGGAACTGGGAAACTCCTAAACCAAGGTCATTGCCTTTCTAGAAGAGGTAAATCTGCACGTGCCATGGGGCTGTCAGATGATGATGCAGAATATGTCAAGTCACTTGACCTTCTATCTTACAAACCTGTCATCTACGTGGTAAATCTTTCAGAAGACGAAATAAATGATACAGATGATAACGAGCGTGTTAAGCGGATTAAAGGAGTTGCAAATACTGAAGATGCTGAAGTTGTCTTGCATCTATTACGTATAGAAGAAGAAATCTCGACTAGAATAAGGAAGAAAAAGAAATGTTTCTTACAGAGCTGGTATTGATGATCAGGTCTTGATAAACTTATCAAAACATCATATAAACTCCTCAACCTTATTTCATTCTAACAGCCGGTGAAGATGAAGTTAGAGCTTGGACTATCGAGAGAAGACAAAAGGCACTCAGGCTGCAGGAAAGATTCACACAGACTTTTGAAGAGCTTTATCAGAGCGGAAACTATTTCTTATGACAAACTTATGGAATGTAATGGTAGCCTAGCCGCAGCTCGTGAGAAGGGGCTTTATACGCGCTGAGGGTAAGAATACATTATTGAGGACGAGATGTAATGAACTTCCTCTTCAATGTGTAGAAACATTTAAGTAATTGAAAACGCCCCTTGCATAGACTTCATTGGTTACAAAAGTCTATATCAAGGGGCTTTTATCATCTTATTAAAAACTATTTATAAGAACTTATTTAAACATTGATGAAATCGTATTCAAATATGCATTCTCAAGGTCAAGTAAGTTAAGCGCCAATGAACTGATAAATATAATTATTCCGAGCGTTATTATCAAATTTTTCATGCCTATCCATCACACCTTATATCAAAATGCTTTCATCTCTTTCTGCTACTTTTACTATTCCAAATCTATACTTTTCAATTCTTCTATGTTAAATGTAACTCTGCTTCTATGTGTCTACCATTATATATTTATAGTCTGTAGAATAATTTCTGTATGACTTATCTTTAAATATCTTTGGCTTTTAACTTTCATGCATCTTTAACTATATCGTCTGGTTCTGAAGCCCTCTTAAACAACAATATCTTGAGCTTACTTTAAGTTCAGTCTGCTTCATCTTTATTTCCTGGATAAAATGTATTGCTAAAGATACTTAAGTAGAAATTAATGATGCTGTCGCCGTGATTATTTGCTTCTGTTCTTACAGCTCATCTAAGCAGATTTGAGAAATAGCTATCACCCACTAGTTTTGGCTATTTCACGTTGCCAACTTCATCATATCAAATATAATGCATCCTAGTATTATGGTCTATGCTATTACGATAATCTCCATCGGACTGTTGTCACCAATCTTCATACGTATCTGTTGTGGATACCTCCTATCCAGTATGTTTTGAGCCGCACCCTTCATAGAGTTACCGTCTCCAAGAACTGGTCAATGTTGTAACCCCTGATAATAGTTCCAATTATTATGATTAATTCAACAATGTCCTCTGGGCTATGTCTGACAATACCTGTGCCTTTGGGGAAAGCCATAACCCGTTGCACCAACAAAATTCGTGTCTGTTGCAAAAATAGATAATAACTGTTATATTAACTATAAGACTTTGTTTTCTGCACTTTGAATTCCTTTGTCTGGCGATGCGGTTTCTCAGATGGATCACCTTACTCTTGGTTTGTCATATCTATCTTGGATAAAATCAAAACAGCTCTTTTACAGGCTCTTTTGGCCACAATGTCATCAAAGCCTCCTTATCCTCACCCATACTACTCACTCTACAGGGAGTATTTCTGCATACTGGTTTAAGTAGCTTGCTGCTTCTCATGAGTTCTCTGTGTGATCTGGTTTCTTATTATTTTGGTTTTCCCCAGTGGCTCCTGTTTCTGATCTCATCACCAGATTCAATATAGATATAATTTTCTGGCGCCCGTCAATTCAGCGGTTTTCTTGATATAAGTGCAACCCTTTGCCAAATCACTTGTCTCCAGTCTATCGTCCATCTCCTTTGAACATTGTCTTATAAAACGATATAGTGCAGCAAAATATCAGTGGTAATGGTGGAGAACTGGATTCCTTCCTGTTCACTATAATAAAGGAACCATTTCTTGCACTTATAATTGTCATCAGCATGCATATTGGCATCATATGTCATAATTCTCGCTTCATATCTGTCGGTGCTCTTGGTTTTCTTACTAAATCCTGGACACCTCATCATGGATCTAGTCTGATGTATCTAAAGTTTTCTTACCGCTTCCCTATTTCCTTTGACGAGGATGCATGGGTTCAAGTTCGCTAGATTTGATCATTACCCTCTTAACTGTTGCAGAAGCCTCACAATTGAAATAGCTGCAACAGCCTCGATTGCTTTCCCCTCATATTGCATGAATCGATGCTTATAGTTAGCTAGTTAGTTCCTGTACTAGAACCACACAGCTTCATCGACTTCCTTTAGCCTCTTTTCCACTAAAGCTTGGAAAGTTAAAACTGCATAAGGAATAAGCTGCAAAACGAGTAGCCAGTATCAAAGCGTCGCGAGAAATCAAGAAAAATCATGTTTCTCCAATAAACTATGAAGACATATGAATGCATCATGATATATAAAAGTGTTCTGGTGAAATAAATATATGCTCCATAACAGATGCAGAGATAGGGGCTGTACAAGATGTTTGTATATCTTGCCACCTTCTCTTTTATTGATTTGTTTTGATACAAGTCTTGAAATCTCTCTTTATGGAGAAACTTGTTTTCATACCTTTGTATATTTGAACTTCACAACATCTCGATTCCATTACTAGTATGCCAATTACAATTATCAAAATATATATTATTCTTTCCTAGCATTTGTCTCTAAATTCCCTATAGTTAGGACCGACCTCCAAGTCATCAAATACATATCTTTGCAGGAGAGTTTATACGACGACCCTTCCTTTTATTTCTAGGATTTCCTTAGACCCTTGGGGATCATTTTCTCAATTTACCCATTATGCCAGTCCTGGAGTTCCATCGTGCTATCCACTTGCTGTTTCACTCAAAATCATACTTACATCGATCAGGTGGCGATGCAGCATTCTTCGCTACCACCATTGTATTCTGCTGCCTTAAGTATTTTATGGTCATGGTCATTATTATCCTGTGTCATTCAGCATAATCAAAACCTGTATATATTCTCTTCTTTATTGTGTATATCAGGCTTCCGCCATACTTATTAACCACCTCACTCTGCCATCCCATACGGTGATCAAGCACTCCATCGTGTGCCAGTAGTCTTTACACCTACTTGTTCCAGATGTAATTAGATCAAATGAGTAGTATCCGTGCATCCCTCATTTCCTCCATCAAAACATGAGTCATTTCATCTGCTAAGAAGTGACGAACAGTTTCTAACCCCAAACCTCATCGAGTCACTACTCGCATCAAAGCTGCCTGGCACATAATATCTTTCGCCAAGGCGTCTCAGGGTCCAGTTGAAATAGCTGGTCCTCAAGATTTGGATTTCTCCGCTCTGCCACGTCTTGTACAATGTCGTCTTGCCAGCATCCTCACCTGTCCAGTGAGATATCACGTGCAAAACCGACGCTTACGCATAAGTTCAAATATCCTTATTGCTTCCTTAGGAAATGTCTCGCGCTCGCTCAGTGCGCATTAAAGAACACAGCTTCTGCATTAACATGTTTACGAAAGACTATTACATCTTGAGTTTTGCTTTTACAAACATCACCAGAATATATGCTTATTCTTATCCCATTTCTAAGATATACTCATGGTATGCATCAGCTTTCAGACGTTCGGCTTGGCGTTGCAGGCAGACGCTCTCGCTTAAGTAAACCCATCCTTGCTTATTCTCTGTGGCAGTAGCTTTGTGATCCATCTACAGAGCATATCCTCGCCCATGATTTGCTGACGATGAACTGTATTTATCATCTGTGTCATAAGCCCAAGGTGTGAAATTCCTGCAAGCCCATATAGCTCAGCGAGAATATGGTCTATGATATCTCAGTAGCAGCTAGGAGCTGGCCTCTTCTAGTTTATTTTGTCTTAGTATTTCCCTCATTTTGTATCTTTGCAGAGATAGAACATCCTTCTCCTATATCCTATGATTGCACTCTCTCTCCTCAAGCTATAAGCTGCTTTACTCAGCATCATCTGCATCGTTCCAGTGTCTATACTCAGTTTCTTCTCGACTAGACTCGCGTGTATGGCTTTCAAAGTCGAAATATGCATCTGTCTCCTGCTTGCCTTCGTTTTTACAGGAGTTCATTGGAATACTCATCCAGGGAGTTTACTCGAGCGAAAATAAATTCCTAACTGCCATTGTCTTTTCCCAAGCATTCTTTGATTAAACGCATTCTACTGTAACCTCGTCTCATATCGTCGGCCTATATAAGAGTCTCTATCATCTGCGCAAGCTTCCAAACTGAGAGTGCGAATTTACATGAAATATCCTTCTTCAGAAGATAAAAGCAATATCATCCACTGCTGTCCATAAAGATTTATCCCTTTAAATATTTATTTTATAACGAAGCTCAAAAATCTCCAAAACTGCTTTAATATGTCATTTGACAATTCTTTGAAATTTGATATTGAATTTGCTCTTGAGTAATTGACACTATTTTCTTATTGCAATAACATAGTTGCAGAAATAGTCCAGATTCGTCCTAAAGTCGTGATCCTGCATCTACAACAACGTAATCAAAGCACCTAGATGAATTCAATATCTGTTCAAAACTATCCACAGGAAATGTATTTGCCATGAGAAAACTTTTATTTTGATGCTATCAGTTCTATTCCATCTGCGGGTCTTTGCTTGTAGCTTTTATCTCTCCTCATCCTGTGCCAGGCCTTCGCAACAAGTGACGACTTGATATCGTCCTAGACTTCCCGCATTATTTTCAACATATGAATATAAACTGCTTTATTCCTGTAAAAATATGGAAGCACTCTCTTTTCCCATATCTGCTAAAAAGTTTAGATGTTGACACTAATAACATGAGTGCAGATCTCAGATGATGCAGACCCTGAAAAGAATCCAATACTAGTCATCTAGCTTCCCCTCACAATCAGTAATTTTTCTGCCCTTTGATATCGCTTCTTTAAGCTTTGCTGCTTCGCTTTGTGCCTGTTATCACTTCAAAATCCATGTGTGTCGTCCATTACGCTAGACGCTTTGCTCTAAGAATCAAATCCAGCCTCATCATAAATCAAAACTATATCCTCCCTCTTAATCTGAGCTAGAATAATCTGTATTGCAGACTTTGGTAGGACCACAGCAAGTCTATCCCGAGATATATCAACTAAACTTTCTGGCTTTCCAAGATACTCGCTGAATAGTGGCACTCCTTATGTATGAACTGCTTTCGCCCTGAGTCCCTATATTTGATTGATTTCCGCCTTGCTACATATTATCTCTCCGCAGCTTGACTCTATGGGATATCATGTGCCACTCCTTTGGCTCATCCCCTTTTGAAGGTCAATCTGAGGACTGGTATTTTTATCATACACAAGTGCTGGCTTTCAGCCCATTTCCTCCCCATATTACGAGCATAGTTAAAAGCGCAGATTATTACACGAGCCTGTTATCCCCTACCCCTGCTCATCTACATCAGGAAAGGTTCTGGTGCCATCAAAGAAACCTCTGTCTCCACTGCCTCCATGTGTTGTTTGGAAATGTTGTACCTGGATTTTGCATAATTATATTACTAAGAATATATTCTTCTATACTCCTTAGGTACTGTGGCTAGTGCTCTTTTAATCGCACTTTATCTTCCTCTTGAAGAAGTAAAATCTCCATCTTTCCTTGCCTCCTCAACGCGGCTTTGCTTTTGGCTACTGTACATGATTTACTAGTCTCACACATTCATTACGTCCATCTCCAACATGGCATCTTTTTCCGCTGAGAGTTCGTTGATGCGCATCTCCACCTCTGGATGTCTCTAGCTATGCTCCACAGGCTCTTGGATAATATGTACCGCGTTGGGCATCAAATACTCTCTTACTAGTCTGTTGCCACTCTCTTGCCATCTCATAATTCCTGTTTGTTTGGAACAGATTTTAATCAATTCGCAAATTACTGTCAAGGCATTTACAAATTTTCCCATATTTATGTCATAAATTCAACGACTTTTTATGTAATAAGACCGTCTGTTTTAGACTTTCTTTAATTCCCTATTTGTCATCACAAAATCTCTGAGCAGCAATAAACTAAATTTATCTCGCCTAGAGATTTTACATCTAATTCTGATTATTTTTCTTCGCGAAAGTCCATCGTCTTCATTGACAGCTGTCCAAGAGTTTATCAGTCGATTTTCGCGAGCTCCTGTATAATAGCTATTTATCAGTGCAATCTTCTTTGTCCAGATATGTTTTTCTTCCTACAGCAAGGTTAGCACTAATTATGAGAATTTTGCTCCGTGATCAGGGTCGTAATAGCAGAAAGTTTGTCTCTAACCTTTTGAATTTTATCAGCTTCTGCTGCTCTGCCTCTCTTGCACTGTATCCATAGTTTACAATCTCGAGACTTTGTTCATGTCAAGCTCAAATTCTGAGTTACCCATTACTACGATAGGCTCATATGAAAGTTTTTCGTTTACAAGTTTTGCAAAAGTCCTTCTTTGATTCCTCTTCACCCTCGTACTCAGGAATATTCTGCTTTAGGTTTCCTGCTCAAAATGTGCAAGCCATGCGAAATAGGCCGTTTTGGTCCCGCATGTCCAGAAAATCCTTCAAGATTATGCGACCCATCTCTGCATTGACCTGAATTTCCCCACCAAAGAGTTACCATCTTTTATCCCTCGACTGGAGAGGCTTCCTGCCGAGGCGTCTCCTCGATCCCTGATATCCTACGAAAACAACACTATTCTTTGGATTCCATAGATTGTGTTTTAGGTGGTGTCTAATTCTTCCTGCTTCATGCACACACTTGCAGATATTATTATCTTAGGCCTCATGTGAAATTTGAGGTCCCTGAGACTCCTTGGCATGCTTCGTGTAAACTTTGTGTTCTTAAACTCAAGCGGGATTATCACCCTTGAGTATGTATTCCCTGGTTTCTTCGTCAAATACCCTGAGCATTTCTCCTGGATATTTCCGCGTTACCAGTCGGCCTTTAGCCATGCTATCAATGCATGCGAGATATCTTATCCAGTTCTTTTTCTATACTCGTTGTTTGAAAGGTCATAGAAGCGGTTTTAACCTGCGTGGTCGACTCACCAGAGTTCTCACCGACAGCAAATGATGGAACAGTGACGACGTTTCCTCCATGTCTTGTCGTATTTCAAAAATTATCTCTGTGAGTTTATCGACGCTGTCAGATCCCTAGCTCCCTTATGGATTCTATTTCCATATGTAGTCTCCCGCCAATCGCTAGGTGATCAGCTGATATAGTGGTTTGGATCACGCAAAATAGGTCTTCCCTCCATACCAAGGTCGCCTGAGAATACGATGATCCCTTTATCGTCCCTCAGTCACTCCATAGTTCTGTGATTGCAGCATCCGAGAATACATGTCCAGCATCGTGCAAACACGATTTGGCATGTCCAGAGGTTGAAATTTCTATCCTGCTCACGTCGTAGGAATTGGACTTACTACAGATCAAAGCTTTCTCTGCATCTTCGATAATGTATCAAGAGGGTTCAACTTGCTCTCTTCCTGTCCTCTCAGCCTTTCGATTCTTCCACTCAGTCTCTTTTTCGTGAATATGGGCGCTGTCCTTTGAAGCATCACCGAAAGTAATCTGCTGCAGCATCCGTACAGTAGATTTTCCCTCGAACCCTCTCACAAAGTGTTAAAGCGGGTAATCTTCCTGCAGTGGTTCATATGAGCGTGAGATAAAACTACGCACTCTGTCTCTGATGCTTAGCTCAAATGGAAAACTTCTCATAATTGGGTGCGTCCTGAGCTTTTCCTCCTTGAAATTGACCGCAATCAAGCAGAATCTTATGTTCTCCACTTGTCAGCAGATGACAAGAGTCCTGTTACACCTGTTGATGCTCCACAAAAACTTAATCTTCTGCTATATTTCATCTCCTCACTAGACTATATGTTCAAGTCCAAAGTTCCACTTCACCAGTTGAAACTATATCGGCTCGCTTTCTAGTGCAGCAGCAACCTCCTGCTCCGTTTCGATTATTCTCCCGCTATTATCCGCGTTGTGATTTCCTCTCTGAATTCTTTTGCATGCTTCTTTGTGACAATCGGCATTATCTCATTATGTGTCAGGCTTTGAAATTTTGATGGAGACTCCATCGATGTGTTTAGCGAGGTGCAGAATCGACAATGAAGAATCTCTCTGCACAGTCGTCAGAATGGCACTCTCCCTTGGCAATCACCCGATGATATGTTGTTCTCGTAGTCAAAATACCATCGACTCCATCTCTTTGCCAGAAACTCTATCCCTGCTCTGTCCCTTACCCTATGCCCTCAGCTGTGAAATCCAGGTGAACAAAAAGCCCTTTGCTTTCCGGCTCCATGAATTTCCTTTACGCTTTTGATTTACTGTGAGTATATACTTGAGTGAAGCATACTACATCAACGCGCGTTTGAGTGCCTTGCTAAAATCCTTTTCGTCATATCGCGGCGGCTAACTCTTCTTTGTTCCAAAATATCTTCTACCATACGAACTATCTCCTTTTAGATTATAATCCAAACAACACAGTTTATTCGTGATGAAAATCAGACCCACTTGTTATGTGCAAATGGCACTTTGCTTGTCGTTATCTCTATAAGCTTTTGCTGAATCATCCTCGCTTGCAGACGGATGGAAACACTCTAGTCCCCTTAGTCCTATCTTCTTGGGTTCCTTGAGCAGTTCAACTAGCTTATCAAATCATACTTGCTACCTGAGATGAATTCTTCTAATTTCTAGTGGATGTGCAAGAACCACAGTTCCCTTTGCTCCTTAAAAAGCTCTATTGCCTCTTGCTCAGTGCGTAGCATTTTCTTTTGGTATTCCAGAGCAGTTTATAAAGGTCTAAGAATCTCCATGTCCTTTATTTTATCAAAACTCTGGCTATATCAGGCTTTCCAATATATCCCCCTGGCTTCTTTTGGTAAATCAGCACAGATATATCAATGTCATCTCCTATCAACTTCTATAAGCTTTTGTATTTCTTTGTTCGCGATTTTCCTTAAGTTCCTCACATGTAGCTATCATCTTAGGATCTTCGGTATCAAAGTTATATCCTAGTATATGAAGTTCTATAGATTTTTCCATCAAAATCATAATTGTTGAAAACTCGATGCCAGGAACGACCTCCATCTCAAGGTCTTTTACTGCATCTCTTGCCTCTCTTAGACCCTCAAAAGCCATCGTGATCGGTTATGGAAATTATATCGTAATCTAGCGCTCTAAACCTCTTTACATTTCTGTCGGAGAAAGAACTCCATCTGAGTAAAACGAATGTATATGGTAATCAGTTTTTAAATTCCATTATTTCACCTTGCTAATATAAATATCCTGTATCTGGATTTGCTCCTGTTCCATGACACGTTCATCATGCGCTAGGAATATTGAATCTCTAAACGGAATGCTGTAATCTTCTACACCTAGTTCTCCTAGAACCTTTTCTAGAGTAATTAGGATTCATTATAAATAGTGGTCCTAAGCGTATATGTGCCCCTAAAACCCTTTGTATTTGATACCTTCTATAGAAATGTCCTCCATTTAATCCCTGCCCTCTTAAAACCTTAAATAAAGGCGCTATATCCTCCCTATAAAAGCTACGTGTGAACTGGCTTCCTAAGCCCCGCAAGCTCGCCTCGTACTCCTCCTAGCCAAGAGAATTAACATACTTATTTATCGTATGTCTCTTTCTGGTATCAAAGTTGGAATATTCGAGGCCCTCTAGAAAAGGTCGGTCCCATTTTTCCTCAACATGCAATTCTCAGCACTCTTATTCCGTTACCGGCAAATCTCTAGAGGCATTTCCGGTAATAAGGGAGATTCTGACCTGCATACCTATCTTTTCGATTATTTTATTTTTATATTTATTTAATCTTTCGATTACAATTTTCTGGCTTTCATCCAGTCATAGAACCCATGTAAAGCAGGGTGTCATATCCTCGCTTATAAAGCGTGGTTTCCGCACCATCAGAGAGGTACGGTAACTGGCATTTGTACGACCGTCATCTAAATACCTCTATTTGCATGAGTCTCCATATGGCCCAAGTACGTCTCTGGAAATAAATATTATCTATCTTCATAAATCATATTCCCACTGCACTCTCTTTGCGAGCTGAAAATCTTTCCAATGGCATCTGCTATCTTTAGACCCCTGTATCTAATACACTGCAAGGTCATACAAAACATAAATCAGGCACGTCATCAATATACCAAAATAGCCTCTAATTCCATCTTCTGCCTTTTTCAAACACAGCTTTAATCCTCTGGAACTCCGGCAAGCAAGTAGTCTCACCTTATAGTCCAAAGCCCTTGTCCCATAAACAATAATGCTATGCAAATAATCATCTGCTAGAAACTCAATCACGTGTCGTGAAACTCAGCAATATCACTCTGACCAGTGAATTTCTGCATCTACTGAATTCACCATAGACAGAATCTGCTTCTGCTTCTTTTGCTTTGCAATAACACTCCATTACTCTTGATGTGGCATAATCCGCTCAGACACTTTGACAGCATAGTGACAACCTTCTCATGTCTCCAGCATCCTGTGAGGTTATATCTTGTTTTCGCAAGTCCCATAGTCTTTAGACATTCTGCAATCTCTTGCTAGTGAGACATCCCATCTCGTGAAGTAGTGTCATAGCAGATAACTGATTTAGCCAGATATTGAATACACTATCATTTAATATTACTACTCTCTGACTTTTCTCCTTTTGCCACAAAGAGCATTTCATTATTATCAAAATCAACTTCTGTCTAGATAATAATCATATTCCTGGCGATTTGCTGTCCACAGGCATCCGCAACAGATTTTTCCTATAAGCACTATAACGATAATACTCAAACTTAGCGTTTTCTCTCCACATACAGAGACAAATTCACCGTCATTTATGATGTTATTGCTATCTTGCCTGTCTGCCTTCCATCTTTTGATACCGAAATATGTTCTTTTGTTCTCAGGGTGATACAGAATAAGCATTGCAATCATCTGCATTGCAAACTCAGTTCTGTGGTTTCTGGTATGAAGGTGAAAAGAATGCTTCTTACAAATTCAGGACGACCAGTTCTCATTATTGAATCTCTGAGACAAGTTGCAAACCACAAGCTTATCTATATCCATCTCAGAGCCAATAAACTCTCATTGAACGCTCATCCATCTCAAATACAACAAGCTCATATTTGCACTTTCCGAAGATACCAGTAGACTTTATCAAAGAAGTCGCTATACCCGTATGTGTATTTGATGCATCTCTATTTGTTATAACCCCTCTGCCTAGGTGGCTAACATATCTGAAATAAGGTTCGTTGCCGTTGTCTTACCGTTAGTGCCTGTAACTCCTATAATAGTTTTCGGCTTTTTGCGTATCTCAAGAAAACCAGGGCATATTCTAAATGCAACTATACCTGGAAAGTCAGTTCCCTTATATCCAAATACCTTTAGCGCAATTATAGCGAGCTTTTGTTTACGCAAAGTGCAACAAAAATACTGATTCCCATTCACCCACTCTCTCACGCAATCCAAAGGAATACGAAAACTTGGACTTTATTCCTTTCTCCTAAAACTCCTAGGCCTCAATTTAAGTTCTATTGCTTTTAATCAATGCTTTGAGGCTTCGAAAAGCATATCGCCCCTTACTCACTAGCTACATCATCATTCTTTCAAAATTTGATGAGTTCGCTTGCAAAATCGCTATGCATAGGCTGGTCCGCGACCTGTAATGATGTTGCCAGATACAACTACATTTCTTTTACATACTCTGCATCTATAAGTTCACTCTCATGCCATCGTAGATTGTCGCTTCACGACCCTCCTAGAATCCTTGCCTTAGCAAGAGCCATAAGTCCTGCACAGATTGCACTGCATGTCTTCCACTCTCAGCAAACTGTCTTAGTGCTGCTTACAATCAAAATGATTGCAGATATTTTTCCACACCTCCATAGCCTCCTGGAACCATGAGCATCTGACAGTTTTCGAAGTTACATTCCTCAAAGATGATGTCGGCCTCAACTCCAATCCCATGTGAGCCGTATACCATCTTTTTCTCTCATTATCGATACCATCTATCGTATTCCGGCGTCTTAACATATCGACAGTTGTTGGTACTCTATCTCTCAAATCCATCCGCCATATATGTCATGATTTCTCCTATAAAAATACGCTCATCGCCAGATTACTTTCTGTTTATATAAACAACATGCCTATCAAAGTGCTATTATTATCGTTGCAAAGACCGATACGACCGCCTCAAACGGCGTTCCTATAAGCTCAATCAAAAGTGACTCCTTACCAGGGCTTACCCTCAATGAATAGCCTTATATGACTTTTCATCGCATCTACATTTTGAACTAATTGCCATCACCGTCTGCACTAGCATGGTCATGTAACATTGTTTGTTCTTTTAAGCTTCTGCTACCGTAGTAGATAAGCATGGCTAAAGATCAGATGAAATTCAAATAAGAAACATGCGATTGCGCTAACGTCAGTATTTTCTTTTGCTTTTTCTCATTACCTCCACTTCTTTTCTCAAAAGAGTGGATCGTTAAACTTGCCGTTCTTTTCGTATACTTGAATTCGCTTTTAACGGTGAGTTGAGAGTGCTGAACAAACTCCTCACTCAGAAAACCTCTGTACCCGAGTGTCTTTGGTGTTTAGGTTATATGTCACCATGAGTCATTAAAATGGTGGTATGGGTGCTGAGCACTTCAAGAATAGCATTACTAGCTAAAAATCACGATAAAAACTAGAAATACTTTACGGCAAGAATAACATATAAAATATAATTAAGTTTTCAATAACATATGTTCTCCATTCGTAAACTAAAAACAGAGGACAGGAATTACCCTGACCTCCATTCCCTAACCTTCTAAGTAACTAATTATGTGGAAGATTTCTATACTTTTTGTCATGCGTCGAGCCCATAACCAACCACAAAGCAAATCCCTCAACCTCAAAACCAACATAATCCAGCTCTCTACATCAGCTTTTCTTCTGCTGGACGATCTAGCAATGTGCAAATCTTAATTGTCTTTGGATTTCTTTGCGGATGATATGTATTCTCGCCAGATACGCTGAGCGTTGTTCCAAGTATCAACAATGTCCTCGATGCTGTTGATGATAAGCTACTCAGAGGTTCATTCCGATATCCTTAGTAATCTTAACGGACACACTGCCATTTGTTGTAGCGGAACCATAGCTGCTTGCTGCAACAAAGTCAATCTTAGTGTCTAGCTTTAATTTCCTTCGCGATATCAGCCATCCACATGGTAGCGCCCTTAAGCTGCTATTCCATTAGGACAACCTCTCTCACCCTTATAGTCTTTGTTTATCTGTTCGCCTCATTTCCTTGGCTCTCTTAGTCTCTCTTTCAGTGTAAAGAGAACTTCGTTCCAGTGCACATCCTGCTTTTGCTTTCATGACCCTCATATATATATATTACGAAAATCAACATCTACGTCTACATATAATTTTATACTGTAATGACTCAATATGTCACTAACTTATTCTATGCGAGTTCCTCAGCAATATAGTCCAATTAACACATCATGTCTCAGTCTTTCTTGAGCGCAGAAACTGGAGCAATCCTTTATCTTCCTTCAAGGTTTGGAGACTCTTTTCTGATTTGCGATAGACGTTTTTCTGCTTCTGATTTCCGGATAAACTTTTGTCTGCCTTTGTGCCAAGCACAAACAAGTCCATCAGGAGTCCATAACTTCTTAGGTATTCATACATCTGAACATCTAGCTTTTGATGGCTCGTGTCCTAATATCGACAAAGCTGAACGCTACCCTCTTAAGATCTCTGTTTAAAGAAATCATCCATCATTTTATCCCAGTCAGCTGCAATACTCTTTGATACCTTAGCACTTCAGCCATATCCAGGCAGGTCGACAGCGAAATGCACTCGTTTGACAAATAGAGTTAATCGTCTCTCGTTTTTCCTGTTTCTGCATGACCCTCGCCAGACTCTTCCTGTTTGTTAACAGGTTGAGCAGCTGAGGATCTTTCCACATTTGAGCGCCCTCACAGCATTATTTCATCAAGACTCTGCATCCGGATACTGAGTTTGGTCTTACTGCGACCGCTGTCGCAACCTGATAATTCTCATTACTTTTCTAACGCCTACCGGTAAAGAGCTTCCTGTAAGCATATTCTCCTAGTCCCACAACCTGAGGTGGTTCTTTCTCACTCGACTGTGGTATTTCCTCACATCGCTCATACATTGTCCTTAGGAAGCAAAATAGTTCTTATTCCAGCTCTATAAGCAGCTAGAACCTTCTCTTTGATTCCTCCAACAGGAAGAACTTTTCCTGTCAGTGTAATCACTCGTCATTGCAGCATCCTCTTGCGTACAGATGCATACCTTTTGTCAAAGCAGATACAACTGATGTCAGCTTATAGTAACACCTGCTGATGGTCCATCCTTTGGCACAGCGCCCTCTGACGAATGTGACTGTCTTTGTTCTGTATAGAGACCTCATGCATCGATGTTAAATTCCTTTGCGATTGATGACCTGATGTAGCTAAGCGTCTTTGCAGCGTTCCTGCATTACATATCTCCAAGCTTACCGGTCACAGAAATCTGCCTGTTCCCTCTAGGAATCAAAAGTCTCTATCGTAGAGTCTCACCACCTGGCATGTCCATGCCATACCACCGTGACTACACTCAATTTCTCCAGCTCCTCTCGATTATATCGTATCTGGAACTTTCTCTGTCCGAGATACTTATCAGGGTTTCTTGGAGTTACTGAGTATGTCTCCCGCGAGTTACTGTCTCGCATAGCTGCCTTACGGCAAACATCTGCAATTCTCTACTCTCTAGGTTTTCTTACACTATGACTCTCTCTTGTATAGTAGTTTATTATATCTCTGATAGCCTTCTCTGAGATATTTAAGCTCATTTCTACGCAGGCCATGTTCCTTTTCTTGCTTAGGAATTAGGTATGCTCACCAGATTTTAGCTTTTCTTCCTCAGTATATCCGCTTACCTGAATAAACCTCCATATACAGAGATCTAGTAGAGGGTCTTGTGAATTGCATGTCAGAGAATTTGCTGTAGTTACGAATAGCACCTTTGATGAATCGAAAGGTGGCGTCACTGAGGAAGTGGTCTGCAAATGTCTTGTTCTGCTCTCCATCGAGAACCTCTAGAAGTGCTGATGAATGATCGCCTTGTAATCCGCAGGCACCCTAGCTTATCTATTTCATCAAAGAGGAACAGTGGATTATTTTTATACGCATCAACGCTGTAATGCTTTTGTGATAATTCTTCCTGGGATTGCACCAATATATGCGCACGTCTAGTCCGCGAATCTCAGCTTCGTCTCTCAACTCCGCCAAGTGACATACGAATAAACTCTCTTCCTGTAGCCTTAGCAATCGATCTTGCAACTGAGGTCTTTCCTGTTCCTGGAGGACCTACTAGGCAGAGGATAGGGCCCTTGATTCCTTTTGATAAATGAATTAGCTAGATACTTAGCACCCTCTCCTTAACAGACTTCTAGTCCGTAGTGATCCTGCTCAAGTGTCTTTTCGGCCTTTTGCTATGTTAATGTTAACTTTTAGATGCCTTATCCCAAAGGAAGCTCAATAATTGTCTCAACATAGTTTCTGATAACTGCACTCTCAGCAGATGATGATGCCATCTTTATCAAATCGTTTGATTTCATGCGAACCTTAGCATCTATCTTCTCATCTGGCAGAGCTCATCTAGTTTCTTTAGCCATTCCTCAATGCTATCCTCTTCTATTGCGTTTTTCTTCTTCGCCAAGCTCTTCCTGAATGACCTTCATTCTTTCCTTAAGGAAGTAGTCTTTCTGATTCTTATCGACATTTTCCTCAACTTTACGAGCAAGCTCCTTCTCAACAGCAGCAATCTCGATTTCCTCACTTACGATAGCAAGCAAAACCTCAAGCGGTGTACAAGGTGTAGCCTCAAGTATACGCTTCTTCTCGCAATAGGCAGTACTAGCTCATTAGCTATATTATCAACAAGTGCTGATGGTTTGTTTCTGAAGCACTTTATCGATTGCTCTCGTTAAGTCTCTGAGGAGACAGCGTACTCGATAAACTTCTCAGTTGGGATTCAAAGATGTGCCTTTTCTCAACATTGAGTACATCAGGATCGACCTCCTCGGGAGCTCAAATACTGTGCAGGACATTAAAAACATCCTCACTAACCACTCTACTTAGCTTTGCTCTGCAAACTCCGCTAACGAGCACTCTGACTAGCATCGCGGGTGATCTTAAGCATCTGCCAACCTTAACTATACAGCCCATATTGTAAACATCAGAAAAAGTAGGAATCAAAAACATTATCGTCCTTCTGAGATGACACGAACATCATTCTGTCTCCGCCATAGCCTTTTTCTAATGCTCTTATTGATTTTTCACTCTCACCTATCAAAGTGAATAACTGTGTTTGGAGAATATTGAAACTCCTCTAAAGAGGAATGCAAGGATATACTCTTCTCAACCTCATCTTCTTCCAAATCCATATCACGTCATTATCGTTTTCCATATGTATCTATATTTTCAGCAGAGGTCTCGCTGCAGTGTTTTCTTGTCTTCCATAAAATTCTCTCCTTTCTAATAAATCAGGCGACAAAAAGTCGTCTCGAATTTCTGATTTTTAGTCAATCATTTCTATCAGCTTAGGCTCATTACCATTATTGACAGTTTCCTCTGCTAACTATACATTTTTGATACATTTTTCGCGTGACGGAATCTCATACATAACCTCATTCATTATCTTCTCAAAAGATACTTCTAAGGCCACGCGCTCCCGTCTTTCTCTCCATCGCCTTGTGTGCAATAGCGTCTATTGCATCATCCGTCATCTCTAACTCGACGCCATCCGAGCTCAAACAGCTTCTCGTACTGTTGTAACAAGTGCATTCTTAGGCTCTGTCATAATCATCTTGAGAACATCTACATCAAGCTCATCAAGAGTAACTATAACGGAAGTCTACCAATGAATTCTGGAATTAGACCAAACTTCAGTAAATCCTCTGGCTCAAGATGTGCAAAGTGCCTTTTCGGTTTCTACCTCAACTCCCTTTTCTCCAGAATTAAAACCTATAACTTTCTCGCCAAGTCTTCTCTGAATCATTGCATAAGTCATCAGGCTCGCCACATATAAACAGTATATTTGTTGTATCGAGCTGTATAAACTCTTGGTGTGGATGTTTACGGCCTCCTGTGGAGGGATATTTGCAACTGTGCCCTCTAAAATCTTTAAAAGTGCCTGCACCCCTTCTCCGCTTACATCCCTTGTAATAGATGGATTGTCCGATTTTCTGGCGATTTTATCAATCTCATCATATATATAATGCCTCTTTTCGGCTTTCTTTTGTATCATGAGCTCAGCTGCCTGAAGAAGTCTCAGTAGAATATTCTCAACATCCTCTCCTACATAGCCTGCCTCTGTTAGCGCCGTAGCGTCTGCAATTGCAAATGGAACATCTAATACCTTTGCAGAGACTGAGCAATCAAAGAGTCTTACCAGAACCCGTAGGTCCAATCATAACAATGTTGCTCTTCTGTAGCTCTCACCTCTGAATCATCAGCTTTTTCCAAGCGCATTGATTCTCTTATAGTGATTATAAACTGCAACGGAAAAGTGTCTTCTTTGCTCTATCCTGACCAACTACGTAATCGATAGATACTCAAAAATCTCCTTTGGCTTTGGAAGCTCATCAAAAGATATATTTGAATCTCCAGCGAAGACATCTTCCATTGGCATTTCATCTATCAATTCCGAACACATTTGTATACACTCATCACAAATGTATACTCCTGGTCCTGCTACTAAGCGCCTTACTTCACTCTGTGGCTTACCACAGAACGAGCAATGCAATTCACCATTCTGTTCGTTTTTCTCTGTCATCTTTGTTCCTTACTATCTCCTTATAACCTCATCAACAAGGCCGTATTGCTTTGCCTCATCAGCGGTCATAAAAATTATCCCTATCTGTGTCTTCTTCTACTTTCTCGAAGCTCTGACCTGTGTTTTCGCTTCAAGAATATTGTTTAGCTTAGTCTTGGTCTTAGTTATCCAATCCGCATGGATTCTGATATCGCTTGCCTGACCTCTGGCTCCTCCAAGAGGCTGGTGTATCATAATCTCTGCATTTGGAAGGGCGAAACGCTTTCCCTTTGCTCCTGAAGAAAGAAGTACAGCTCCCATACTTGCAGCTAGCCCAACACAAATTGTTGAAACATCTGCCTTAATATAGTTCATGGTATCGAGTATAGCAAGTCCTGCTGTGACTGAACCACCTGGCGAGTTAATATAAGGTTGATATCCTTTTCGCTATCTTCAGCATCGAGAAAGAGCAGTTGGGCTACTACAAGGTTAGCAACATGATCATCTATCTCGTCTCCGAGAAAGATGATTCTGTCCTTTAGCATTCTTGAGTATATATCGTAGCTTCTCTCGCCTCTACTTGTCTGTTCAATAACATAAGGTATCATTGCCATTCTTATTTATCCTTTCCTTCTTCGGACTTCTCTTCAGCCTTCTTTGCCTCAAGGTCTTTTGCCTTAACCAGTGATCTTAGCTTCGTTGTAAAGCATATCCATAACCTTTGTCAAAGCGATGTCCTTGCGGAAGAATGCTAGGTTCTCTTCTCCAAGCATCTTCTTGATGTTCTCTGGATCTGTGTTGTATGCTTCAGACATTCTCTGTAGCTCTTTATCTAGATCCTCGTCTGTAACTTCTACATTCTCAACGTCTCCGATAGATCTTAGAACGATTCTTGTAGCAACACGCTTCTCAGCTTCTGGCTTAATCTCATTACGAAAATCATCTAGAGTTGAACCTGTGAACTGTAGGTACTGCTGGATGTTTAGTCCCTGATATCTCATCTGCTGCTCAAGTTCCTGAATCATTCTATCCATCTCGTCAGCTACCATTGTTGCAGGAGTCCTCAATCTTGTTGTTCCTCATATATCTGAGCGATTACCTTATCCTTAGCTTCGTTCTCGCACTGTAGCTTAACTGACTCTAGGATTCTTGCTCTTGCATCATCTCTAAGCTCAGCAAGTGTATCAAACTCGCTTACATCCTTAGCAAATTCATCATCAAGCTCTGGAAGCTCCTCAAACTTAACCTCGTGAACTGCACTTGAATGTGGCTTCCTTACCAGCAAGCTCCTTAGCCTGATACTCTTCAGGGAATGTAACAACTTCATCCTTAGATTCTCCAGCCTTAAGCACCAATTAGCTGCTCTTCAAATCCTGGAATGAACATTCCCGATCCAAATCTTTAGCTCCTGGTTCTCAGCTGTTCCACCCCTGGAACTGCTCATCACCAACTGAATCCAGCGTAGTCAAGAATTACTGTATCTCCATTCTCAACAGGTCTATCTGCTACAACCATACGTGAGGTTTCTCTTACGCATAGCTTCGATATCTCTGTCAACGTCCTCTTCTGTAACCTCAGGGTCAACCTGCTCTACTTCGATTCCTTGTAGTCCTTAACCTCAACTACTGGATAAACAGCAGCATCGATTGTAACTGTTAGAGGCTTGCCCATCACCAATCTCGCTGAAATCAGCCTGTGGTGAATCGATTACCTCTAGATCGAAGCTCGTTAAGTGCTTCTGGATAAGCTGTCCTGGAATAGGTTGTTGATTGCATCCTCAAAGAATACTCCCTCTCAAAGTGCTTTTTCGATAATGCTACGTGGAGCACTTACCCTTTCTAGATCCATCGATATTGAACTTATCCACTATCCTGATTATGCTTTTACAACAGCTGCTTCAAATTCCTCTGCTGTGAAGTCCATAGTGAATTTTGCTCTGTTGTTTTTCCTTTGAAATTAATGTTGCTTTCATTTAAGTGCGTCCTCAATATTACCATCATTATTATCTTATAATATTTAACTAATTTAGCATTTTTATTTTATCATTTATGCGCCATAAAGTAAAGGTTTATAAGCCATTTCACTCAATTATACACCCTATTTTTGTCGACTAAATCAAGCCTTGCCTGAATTTACTATAGATTTTCTGGTGAAATTTTTGAATTTATTTGATATATATTCCCCTAATTCCTTAAGTTCATCGTTTGAACCCGAAAAAGTTCTATTTCTAATTCATTAATTTGCTTAGTTTTGTCCCTGCAGCTTATATTTCCATTATCTACAGATAGCTCAAAAATTCCTGTACCCGTATCCAGTCTCACAGCCCTTCTCACAAAGCTCCATTTCCATCATCAAAACAAGTTCCTTACCTGGGACCGCAGACTCAAGTTTCCATAAATATCGCTTTTCCGAAAATACGCAGATATTTGGATTGTCAAAATGTCCTCTATCACTAAGTGGTACATTTATCTCCTCACGTGCGTAAAGTCCATCTATCTCCTCCCGTCCCACTTGAGCGTAGCCATTAGCTTATCACCCTCTTCCCTGACCCTAAATACCATTCCTTTTGAACTAAAGTAGCATCTTCGGTATCAAAAGTAAGCAGCATGCATCTTGATAGTCTTCTCTGATCACGGGATCTGTCATAGCAAAATATCCTTGCGTCGCTAAATATGGCTTCGTAGCCTCTGACGCATCGTTGAAGTCTGTATTTCAATTCTATTTCCATAGTAATCCTCCAAATCTACATCTAGCACATACATCATGTGCCATTATATATCAGTGGATACTAAAACATGTTATAATAAATCAAAACGAGTAATTGTTTAGGAGTTAAATATGATTTTAAACGAATATATCGATCACATCACTTTCCGCTGATGCAACAAAGCATCAAAGTCAGCGAACTGTGCACGTCGAGCCAAAAATATGATTTCTACTGCGTATGTAAATCCTTGCTATATAAGCCTAGCAAAACAGTCACTTGAAGGCAGCAATGTGATTGCTACGGTGGTAGGCCTCCCTCTAGGAATGACCACTAGTAACAATAAGCTTGCAGAATGTATAGAAGCCATGAAAATGGCGCATCCGAAATCGATATGGTCATAAATGTCGGCGAGCTAAGGCTAGCAACTACGATTATGTAAGGAAAATTTACATACTTGCAAGCATGCCACGAAAGGTCTGCCATACTCAAGGTTATCATTGAGACTGTCCCACTTACAGAAGATGAAATCATCAGCCAGCGAAATCTGTTGCGAAAATAACGCAGACTTTATAAAGACATCAACTGGTTTTTCAACAAGAGGCGCAAAATATGCGACATAGAAATAATCGAGGGAAACCATCTTGCGTTTTAGGCAGAACCTAAAAGATTAAAAGCCTCTGGCGGAGTGAGAGACCTGAACTTTGCCCTGCTCTAGTAGATGCTGGTGCAGATAGACTCAGGCACTAACAGTGGTGTCAAAATCATACAAGAAGATATAGAGCAAGACAGTAAACTATATAAGCTTAGTAGAGATTAGGTATTCTCCTAATCTCTTTTATCATGCTTATGGATTAGTTGGCTGCACGCTGAACTGGCTGCACTGGTTTGCACTGGCTGGAGTCTGTCCTTGATTTGGATCGCTGCTGTGGCTGCTGTGGCTGCGTGTTCTGCTCGTTTCACTCTGATTTCCGCTTTGGTTTTCTCCACTATTTTTGCGAATAATTGTTCTGTCTGCTGTGAGTATTGGTTCTGGTTCAAGAATATCCGTATTATTTGTCGGATTGTTTAATAACAGCATTCGGATCGACAACAGACATCGTCCTGACGATAACCAGCATCATTTGCAATCTGCGCGCTTATCTCAAGAACGCTCTTGCTTGCTTATACTTCTTATTCTTAAACACCTTCTTATGCAGCTCTATCATCATTCTCAAGGTCTGCTGGGAATACACTATGCAGCGCCATTTAGATATCCGTGGTTGTTGTATAAGTGGGAACTCATACCCTTAATGTTAAAGTCCTTTAGCTTATATCCAAAGGTTAGAATATCAGAGTTGCGAGGTTTGTTTCTGACGTGGCATGGTTGCATCGATGAGGTTATCTATCTTGAGGAAGCTCAGCTGTAACCTTAGTCAAAAGCTGCTTCGATAACAGTTCTCATTCGCTCAGTTCTTCTGCAAGTCGTCCGCCTCACGCCCTTACGGATTCTTCGCAGGCAACAGCCTGAGGTCCTGTCAGCTTCTGAGGATTCCTGCCTCGCTAACCATGTTGTGATCTCAGTTCCGAGAATTGGTGCAGTCTCATGCGTATGCTTATTCAGCTCATCATCTATCTCATAGTCCTCACATCGATATTTATACCATCGACTCTCGACAACATCTGAAACTGTCGGCAAATTGAACAATACATACTTCTTGATATCTTCAAATCTAGCGCCGCAGTTAACGGTCCCCATCATCTCCTTAGGACCACCATTTGCAAAAGCGTGATTTATCTTATCATAATAGTTTTCACCTAGCTTCAAATAAGTGTCTCTAGATAGATGTCAGGTAAACCCTTACCTGTTTTCCTTCCTACTTGCTATGATTATAGCATCAGCTCGCATCCTTTATAATCAGATATGTCTCTCGAATCTATACCAATTAGAAGGATGTTTTACATATCCATCAACATCAACGCACGATAGTTCCTTATCGTATAGTTCTCGACCTTATCTCTCTTAATCTTGTTCCAGCTTGCTATATATATAACATAACCCTACTCCGACTACAATCATAGCGATTATCAAAATTACTATTATTATCTTATGGTAAAAGCTTGACGACCTTTTTCTTAACACTTGCCTGCAATATCTGTAAACTGCAGCTTCTTTTCCTGTCGCCTTTTTCTTGTCCATTCTGCTCATATTTAACTCCTCCAAAGCGATAAGTCATTATATCACAAATGCAAAATGATGTAAATCATTCCCCAAACGCCAGATATGATATATAATGATATGATACACAGATAAATCCCTTTTTATATGGAGAACAAATGAAAATCAAGAGCAAGCTAATAAAAGAATCATACTTGCATCGAGCTACTCCTCGAAGAGTCGAGCTTATATGCAAAGTTAGTTTCCAAGCTTTGATATACTCTACTAATGCAGATGAAAATACGGCGATCTCTCTGCAAAGGATCTTGTAATGTTTCTTGCTCAAAGAAATGCCAGTACTGCCTTTGAGGCTATACGTATAGACAAAAACAGCCTTATTATCAGTGCAGATACGGTCGTATATTGTGATAAGGTTCTAGAAAACCTGAGAGCGAGGATGACGCACGCAAGATGATAGAATCAATCTCGGAAGAACCCACGGTGTATATACTGGTGTTGCCACTCTGCGATGCGAGTTCAGAGCGCTTTGATGTATTCTACGACATGTCAAATGTGACTGTAAAACGCCTTTCTGAGGCCCAGATTGAAGAATATATACAAAAGCGATGAGCCATATGATAAAGCAGGCTCGCATACGTCTCAGGGAGCTTTTTGGAAAGTATATGAGAATCAATAAGCGGAAGCTACGAAATATCGTCGGTCTTCCAACTCAAAGCTCGTCAAACATCTCAACGATTTTGGAGTATTAACTTATGTTAAAAGATGGCATTGTCTTTAAAAGATGGTGGTGATAGAATAGTCTTTAATCAGTATGGCTTCTGTGAATTGATTAAACACTATTGTCTCATTATGTGGGTATCTCATACGAAATTGCATCTGAAACTGTATCTCAATCTCATCTTGCAAAACCTGTTTCAAATGCAATAGAAGCCGTATTACTAAACCATGAATATCCACTATTGAATGAAGCTTTTGGAAACATGTATTGGGAAAAAGGATCGCGCAGCCAAGTGACATGAAAGCATACTTTGAACTTGAAAATAGTATACAAAAGATAATTATAAAATTGAACAATCCTTCATAAATAAAAAGACAGAAAATCTACAAATCTACTGTCTTTTTAAATGCTGTATGATTAATTATAAGTGAATTAACTTTCATGGACTACATAGTATGGCTGTTTGTCTAAAATTAAAGTGAATAACCATAAGTTCATCTGTTACAGTTCATTCAAAACTTAAATCCATAATAAAAGCCTGCTTTTTGTGTTTTGCTGTCAATTATACTCCCAAAACGAACAGCTTCTAAATAATCTACCATCTCTGCAAATGTCATTGTGTCTATATCATGACGGAAATATCTCTGATAGAGTATCCTCATCCATCTCATCTCTATGATATTCCATGAAATATGCTACAGTTCCATACTCTTCATTTCCTCATCTAAGAGTATCTCTTTTCAGAAAATCTTTGGCTGTTTCCACCCATTTTATCGACTTCATCTAAAGCCTCGGCTACATTTTTCATAGCCTCATCATCTAGAAAGTCAAATCTTCCTCAACATCAAAGTAAAATGAACCTCCAAATTCCTCTGGTGCTGAAAAATTTCTTCACCTTTTTCATATTCAATATCTTGGTATTTGCTAGTCTTAATATACATTTAAATCTTGTATGATTAGCTCATAGGCTAAATCATACTCTCCTTTTCCATTTTTACTGTCTGTGTCATAATACATTTAGATACTGTGGACTTTTTATTTATTTCTGTAGCATTGACTACTTGATAGGGTGTATTGCCGCTACATTATCAGAAATGTTTATTAGTTGGATGTTGCCGGAGCTTTGCTTTCCGAGTACTTATATCGATCGAGTTTACGAGGATAATCGTAAGGTGGACCTGACGGTATCTAATCTTTTGATGAGGCGTTTTCAATGATACATGTTGGCGTTGATATCGCCAAGCTTAATCACTATGCCTCTGCCATCGATTCAGATGGCGTGGTACTCATCGAGCCGTTCGAATTCTTGAATGACAATGCGGGTTTTACACCCTCTTATCCAAAGCTCAATTCCTTTGAATTGGATGACATCATCATTGGTCTGAATCCACTGCTCACTATGGCAACAACTGGTTTCTTTCCTTGTCACCAAAGGTCTGCACGTCTGTGTCATCAGTCCGATACAGACCGCCACTTTGCGGAAGGGACAATATCCGTAAAAACCAAGACGGACAAGGTCGATACTCTGGTGATTGCTAAAGCCGTCGCATTGATGGATCGCCTAGATTTAGTTACTCTGTATGATATTGCACTCATGCAACTGAAGAATCTAGGGAGATTCCGATGAATCTTGTTAAGCAGCGTTCTCGCACCAAGATACAGCTCACTGCTTACCTGGATCGGGTTTTCCTGAACTCAGTATTTCTTCAAGTCCGGTATTCCCATCAAAAAGGCGGTCTATCGCGCTATCCTAAAGTAGCGCCTCTGCTACCCAGATTGCTTCCATGCATCTGACTCATCTTAAGAACCTTCTTGTGTCTCAATTCTCACGGACACTTCAAGAGGAAACGGCCTTAAATTAGGTTCTGGCACAGAAGTCCGTCAGCTCTGCCGACAGATCCTATCCATTCAAATTACTCAATCTATCGCTTGCATCGAGGTTACTGGATAGTCAAAATTGATACGGTAGAGTCTGAGATGAAAGATGTGTCACATCTCTCGACTCTGTATCATGACCATACCGGGTATCGGTCCCATCAACGGAGGAATGATTCTCAGTGAAATCGGTGACATTAACCGCTTTTCCAAGCCTCGCAAGTTGCTTGCCTTTTGCGGGTCTTGATCCATCCGTTTACCAATCGGAAAATTCACTGCGAAGAAACAAACAAAATCATCAAAACGGGGTTCTTCCGCCCTTCGTTAGCTGCCCTCATGAACGCTGCTCTCCACATATTGTGAGTACAATCAGACATTCAAGGAATACTATGATTCTTAAAAGGGCCGAAGGCCCGTAGCCATTACAATGCTCTTGGACATTGCGCCGGCTAAAGCTTGTCGTATCATCTACAAGATGCTTAAGGACGATGTGGAATTTAACTTAGATTAGATTTCCATCTATATGTTTTTGAGGCTTCCTGCTGGAGGTCTAGGCTGCGCTTCTTTTCTAAGTCAACTTATTCTATTTTCTTCTGAAATTTACCTTGACTTTTCATAGTTGGTCTCCCTTTACTTTGTTATAAACATTATATTAAATTATAAACTTTAAATAAACTCTGCTATCAAATGTATTCCCATTTCGTATTGTAATTACCTTGTAGAAATCCTGCTTGATTAGCCTTTTGTGGTAGGTTGTTTTCAGGTATTCTGCCTCATCAAATTTTACTCAAAAATATCGCATGCTTTCCTACATGAACTATCTTCACTATGAAATGCTGCTGTCTATGAAGCTAATAATCTTTGATTTATCTATATCATGTGAAAAAGAACAAAACATCCTTTCTGGCAAGTTCTTCATGCCACCAATCAGGTAAGCTCAGCCCTATCTTCTAAATACTCTTCTTTTTGTTATTAGAGCAAAAGGTATATTAAGAGTTATAATTATTATCTAAAACTTGTCTTACCTTTTGATGCGCAGCTTTCTTCATTGAAATAACTCGTAAAGAGATTTCCACTGTTGATATATGAATCAATATCTTTCAAAACCTGATGTAAGCAACATGTTTTTCAATTCACTCATGGAAACCTTATTCTTCCCAACTCAACATTTACACCGCGAAGTAAAAAGTATGTATCTCAACCACTTACCTCCGTTAACTCTATTTATATACAAAACTCATATTACAGCCTATGTCAAAATATTAATCCATTTACGGCTCTTATACCTGGATAACAAACTAGTATTCGAATTACATCACCTAAGTCTACGAAAAATTAAAGCCACAGGAAGACTAACATGAAAGGCCATTACACTTATATAAGCTAGTGGAAGGCTTGTTAGGAGATTACAGAATATCTCTCATCTTCTGCAGTAACTGCATTCCACCCGCTCTCAAAATAGCCACTATAAACATATATGCAGTCATCTTTTTGGCGTAATCAGAATCGCTTCAACTATAATTGTCTTAATCAAAAGATCCATGGTTTCAGCATTGAAGGCATATATACTTGCTATACGACTACTTATCAAAATCAGAAAGGCAGTTATTACAATATTAAACACTATTGTTGTAATAAGTGAAAAGCCTCAAAAGTACTGGAGCCTTTTCCTTATTTCTCTGTCCAAGACCCTCTCCAATTATCACAGCAGTTGAGTTTCCAAAGTCCAAAAATATAGCGATTGCAAACACTTGCAATTACATTTGCAACCTGAGCTACAGCTGCGTGCAGATGTTCCTAGTACCATAGGCAGCCAAAATCAGCGCAAATGACATTGCCCAGCTTCCTCAGTTGCAACAACGGGAAGAGCTGTTCTCATAACCCTAAAGAAAAGAGCCTTATCAAAAGAAAATAAATTTCCTATGCTCGCATGTAAAGGATGTGCCTTGTCGAAAAATCAGATGCCAAAAAGAACAGTAAATTCAAGGGAGACCCTTCTATAAGTGTTGCAATAGCTGCGCCTTCAACTCCTAGGCCTGGAAGACCAAGCTTGCAAATATCAAAATAGTGGTTAAGACTTGCGTTCATGCAAACGCAATAAAGCTTATAAATGTTGGAAACTTGAGATTTTGACAGCTCTGCAGTTATATGAAATGGCCATCGATATTGTCCCAAATAAGTATGAAAATGCATACTATATTCTAGTGCCTTTGCTCCTATCTCTATTACCTTAGGACTAGATGAAAATACATTTATTATATATGGCGCGTAAATATGGCTTGCAAGACTTACAAGCACAGCAAGCAAGGCTCCAACAAAGTAGTCAATTCCGACCATCTTATGCACGCCATCTAGATTCTTTGCTCCCCAGTACTGCGCAGTAAATACAGCTGCTCCGCTAAAAAGCCCGAACATCGTAACTGTAAAAACAAAGTAAACTTGATTTGCTGCACCACTGCTGCTACCTCGTTCTCACCGAGCCTTCCAATCATTATCGTATCTAGCAAATTAAGACTTATACTAATCAGATTTTGGAGTACTACTGGGATTCCAATCATCAGTACCTTATGAAAATATATCCTTCTTGTCTCAATGATATCCATTTAATCCTCCGTTATAAACGTGATATAGTATCACTGAAGCCAGTCAAACAACAGAAGTCGCTACAAATGTAGCGACTTCTGAATAAGACTTATTTATAATCCATAGATTATTCAGCTACTGCGTCTCGCAAGAGCTTCAGCGTTGTCACTCTTCGATAATCTGTGGAATTACCTGATATGGGTCTCCAAACGATTCCGTAGTCTGCAACTTCGAAGATAGGGGCATCAGCATCCTTATTGATAGCGATGATGATGTCTCAATCCTGCATACCTGCTGGATGCTGGATAGCACCTGAGATACCGCAAGCGAAGTAGATCTGTGAAAGCTAACTGTTGTACCTGTCTGTCCAACCTGGTGGCTGCGATCGATCCAACCTGAATCTACAGCAGCACGTGATGAACCTATAACACCACCAACCTTATCAGCTAGCTTCGGATAAGTTCAAACCCTTAGCATCGCCAAGTCCTCTTCCGCCTGAGCAGATGATATCAGCATCTGTTAGTGATACCATTTCGTCAGCTGACTTAACGATATACGACAATCTTTGTTCTGATATCTGAAGCATCAAGTTCAACATTGCACTTGATGATTTCGCCCAGTAGCTCCAGGTTTTCTCTCTAGCTTTGACATAACGCCAGGTCTTACGGTTGACATCTGAGGTCCTTGATGTAGGGCTGACGATAGTAGACCATTAGGTTACCACCAAAAGCAGGACGAGTCATCTTTAGCTTTGTATCTGGATCATTAGGATCTAGTGATGATGTGTTAAGTGTTGTATTCTTTGATGTGAAGTCGATGTACTTATCAACTCTGATATCAAGGTGAGTACAGTCGGCTGTTAGACCAACGTTTGCACGACCAGCTACACGAGGAGCCAGGTCGTCCGATGTGTGTAGCACCGTACATGATGATCTCTGGCTTGTATTCACGAAGAGCAGCAGTGATTACCTTTGTGTAAGCATCTGTTGTGTAGTTCTTTAGTAGTGGGTCTTCGATGATGTATACAAGGTCTGCGCCATATTCGAAGCATTCCTGAGCAAGATGCTCAACCTTGTCACCTACCAATAGAGCAGCTACCTTTGAATCAGCGCTGATATCTCTTGATAGTCTGTGTCCTTCACCAATCAACTCGAGGGCAACGTTCATGAGCTTGCCGTCACGCTGTTCAGCGAATACCCATACATTTGTATTCAGCAAAATTTACTTCTGACATGTTCATATCCTCCTTAAATGATGTGCTTCTTCTTCAAAGCAACGATTAGCTTCTGAGCAACTTCCTTCTCGGAATCTCCCTCAAGCATTGTTCCTTTTCCCTTTGGCTTAGGTGTGAATGAACGGAAAACGTTTGTTGGGGAAGCCTTTTAGACCTACTGTTGATAGGTCAACTTCTACGTCAGCTGCACTCCAAAACCTTGATGTCCTTCTCGGCTTGAAGATTCCTGCAATGTTCATGTATCTTGGAGTGTTTAGCTCCTTTGTGCATGTTAGCATGCATGGAATTGGAACTTCGATTACTTCGTAACCGTCTTCTAGCTGTCTCTGTACTGTAACCTTTGTTCTGTCAGCACTCATTTCGCATTTCTGAACATATGTTACCTGTGGAAGGTTTAGCTTCTCAGCAATCTGAGGTCCAACTCTGAGCTGTATCTCCGTCGATAGCCTGTCTTTCCACCGACGATCTATGTCGAATTCGCCAATCTTCTCGATTGCAGCTGTGATAGCGTTTGATGCGCCCATGTATCTGGAAACCACCAACTGCTCTCATCTGATAGTAGAACTGCATCGTCAGCACCCATAGCGATACACTCGAAAAGCATTTCCTGAGCCTGTGGAGGTCCCATGCTTACAACTGTAACCTTTGATGTTTTCTGGGTCTGTATCTTTAATTCTTAGCGCTTCTTCTAGTGCGTTAGCATCGTCTGATTTAGGATGCTAGGTACACCCGTCTCTAATCAACGATCCTGTTTCAGGATCGATCTTGATTTCGTTTGTATCTGGAACTTGTTTTGTGCAAACAACAATTTTTAAATGCCATTACTTCATATCCTCCTTATCCTATTAGCGTAGAAGCGATGCTGCAACAACCATTCTCTGAACTTCAGTTCCTTCCATAGATCCTCAGCTGATCTTAGCGTCACGCATCATTCTCTCACTGGGTAATCCTTGGTGCATCCGTAACCGCCGTGTAGCTGTACGCACTTTGTAGTTACTTCCCATACTGTTTCTGCAGCAAATAGCTTAGCCATTGCAGCTGGAACACCGTAGGTAGGCCTGCATCCTCACAGAATGCTGATTTCAAAACTAATAGCTTTTGCAGCTTCTACCTTTGTAGCAAAGATCAGCTACTACGAACTGAAGTGCCTGCATCTGAGCAAGCTTCTTGCCGAACTGCTTTCTCTGCTTCATGCTATTCAATCGTTACTTCTAGAGCACCCTCTGCAATTCCGAGAGCCTGTGAAGCAATACCGATACGTCCACCATCAAGAGTCTGCATAGCAACCTTAAATCCCTTGCCAAGTCCACCAAGGAGTCTGTCCTTAGGAATGCGGCAGTTCTGGAAAATAAGCTCTGTTGTTGAAGAAGCACAGATACCCATCTTGTCCTCAGTCTTACCGATTGAGAATCCTGGATCGTTCTTCTCTACGATGAATGCGCTTATTCCGTGGTTACCCTTTGACTTATCTGTCATAGCCATAACTACGAATACCTCTGCATATCCACCATTTGTGATGAAGCACTTAGCTCCGTTTAGTACCCACTCGTCACCGTCAAGCTCAGCTCTTGTCTGCTGTCCTGATGCATCTGTACCTGCGTTTGGCTCTGTAAGACCGAAAGCTCCTAGCTTCTTACCAGATAGTAGCTCTGGAAGATACTTCATCTTCTGATCCTCTGTACCATACTTATAAATTGGCCAGCAGCATAGTGATGTGTGTGCAGATACGATAACTGAAGTTGATGCGCAAACCTTTTGCTAGCTCAGATACTGTAATTGAGTAGGACACCTCGTCTCCACCCATTCCGCCGTACTTTGTTGGGAAAGGAACCTGCTAAAAACCATACTTAGCCATCTTCTCTACAGTTTCTGAAAACTGGTGCTCTCGACCGATTTCAGCAGCTAAAGGTTCAACTTCTGTTTTTAGCGAATTCTCTCACCATTTTTCTGTACGAATTCCTGTTCCTTCGTCAGTTGAAAGTTCATGTAATTGCCTCCTTAAAAAATTATAACGATTCTTCTTGACATTTAGAAGAAAAGCCAATACTTATTAAAGCTGTACACCTTGTTATACAAAATAACAGCATACAAATATAGTAAAGCACCTTTTTCACTTTTTGCAAGTCCCTTTTGACCATTATATGATAAGAATTTGTCAATATCTAAGTGCTTTCGATAAGTGAACAGTTTGAGGGTTCACTTTTGGTCTATGCTCTATGTAGATTATTTCCTCTTCAGCTATTGCACTTTCAACAAGCGCATTGATATCAAGCTTTGAGTCTGATATTTCTATCTTGTCTAGCTGTGGTTTTGTTGTAGGATGCTTTGGCAAAAATACTGTACAGCAATCCTCGTATGGCTCTATGGAAGTCTCAAACGTACCAATCTCCTGAGCCTTAGCGATAATATCTATCTTATCCATGGCTATCAAAGGTCTCATAACGGGCATATTAACACAGTTATCCGTTACAACTAAAGGCTTCTGCAGTTTGACTTTGCCACCTGTCCTAGATTTTCGCCTGTAATCAACATCATCGCAGAATTTCTCTGCAATCTTCTCTGCAATTCTCATCATGAATCGTCTTGCATGTATTGTGGTCTCAGCTTCGGACAGTTTTTAACTATCTGCTCCTGTATAGGTAAAAATATTTATAACATGCATCTTGAAGCTTCCACAGTATGAAGCGACTATCTTTGCTGGATCCTCACCTTCCCTGTGCCCCTAGGCGATGTGTGGATATGAGTGGAAGTGAACCGCTTCAATCATCATTCCGCGCTTTGCCATCATCCAAGCTGCAACTGGCGAATCTATTCCACCAGAAAGGAGAACAAGTCCCTTACTGTTAGTTCCTAGAGGAAGGCCTCCAAATCCCTGCAATCTTATCCGCTATATATAAGATCTATCGTGTCTTACATCAACAAAGAGCTCAACATCCGGGTTGATGAACATCTACCTTTAGAACCTTCAAGTCCTTTTTAGCACATATCCACCTATCTGCCTTGCAATATCAGGAGATTTAATAGGGAACTGTTTGTCCGCTCTCTTTGCTTCAACTTTTGAAAGTTCTTACGCACCTCTCCTCACATAGTTTTTCCATAAAGCTTACAGCCTCTGTACCGATAGCTTCCATATTTGACTCAGATTCTACCGCAGGGCTTATTGAAGCAACGCCAAATACCTTTGATATCTCGCCAGCAAGCTGCACTGTATCCCATTCTCTATCAAATCTAACAAAGATTAGGCCCTCGTCGTGTCTTTTTACGCTTGCCTTGCCATATCCAGCAGCCTTTAGTCTCTTGCGAATTCTCTCCGCAAGCATTCTTTTCAAAATACGGCTTGTTCATTCCCTTAAAGGCAACCTCACCGCATCTCACTATCAAAAATCTTTTTCTTCGTTCTATTTATACTTCCTTTCAGAAACTCTATCTAAAGCTACCTAGCTTTCTAAATGCGGTAACTGCATCCTTCAATTTGCTTAGCACATAGTCTAGCTCTTCTATTGTATTATCTGCACCAAAGCTGAATCTGATTGCACCTTCAATATCTTTGTGGCTAAGTCCCATAGCTTTTTAGAACGTGGCTATCGCCCTTCTTACCTGATGAACAAGCAGAACCAGTCGAAACCATTATTCCATCCTGCTCAAGCCTATGGAGTATAACTTCAGCTCTAGTACCAAGAATAGATACATTAAGAACTGATGGGCAAGCATCTACTGGGCTATTGAATCTAGTATCTTCTAGTTCCTCTTCTATTCCCTTTCTGAAATAGCCATTCAATTCTTCGATTTTCTTAGTTCTTTCATCTAGATTTGCATATGCCTTCTCCGTTGCAACTCCAAAGGCTGCTATTCCTGGAAGATTTTCCGTACCAGATCTATATCCCTTTTCCTGCTCCACCACCGTGAGAATAGGGTGAAAGGAATTCTACGCTTTTAGCATACAGAGCTCCGGCACCCTTTAGGACCATTTATCTTTATGAGAACTGATGCTAATCAAATCTGCATTGTTATCCATTCTAAGCTTTCCAAATGCCTGAACAGCATCTGTGTGCAAATGCATTACTCTTAAGTTCTGCAATCTTTGATATAGGCATGATTGATCCCGTCTCATTATTAACATTCATAACAGAAATCAAAGTGGTCTTCTCACACTTTTCAGACCTGAGCTCATCTAGATTTATCTTACACTCTGAATCGACGCTTAAATATTTAACCTTGGCGCCTGCTTTTTCTAAATACTTGCAGGCTTCATAGTACCTGCTGGATGTTCAGCCTCGAGTTGTAATAATCTCATCAGCCCTACGCTCAGCCTCATTAAAGGCTGCCTATTATCGCCATATTATCGCTTTCGGTACCGCGTGATGAATATGAGCTGAGACTTATTTCCACCGCCAAATCGGTCCAAAATCGCGTTTCTCGCATTCTTAAGTTCCTTGGCTGCATTGTTTCCGAGACTATGAAGTGAAGAAGGATTTCCGTATCCCTCAGTCATTACCTCATAGGCCTTGTCTGCAGCCTCCTTGCAAACCTTTGTAGTCGCGCTGTTATCCAAATATATCTGCATTAATTTATCCTCAAAATCAAATCACTTTCTTTTTGCCACTTGCACACTCTTTATATCTAAATATGAATGCCGACATCTTGAAAACATTTCCAAGCGACGCTAGCGCACTGCACATTTGAAGTGGCCACTTCAAGAATACTACAGCTGTGTATGCCATGGCAAGTTCTATGACTAGATTGCTCGTAAGCTCAATCACCATACAAAACAGCGTGTCCCCACCTGCTCGCAATATCCCACACTGGAAAATATACGATAGCATTCTAGGAATTAATGTAAATGCAAATACTACCAAAACCTTTCCAAGAAGCTCAGTCGTCTCTGGACTGAAGTTATATATTGCTGATATAGGCTTTATCATAGTATAATTCCTGCTACCATACAAGCTATCATAACTAAAGCTATCTTTATTGTCTTGTTTGCATAAAGCTTAAAGCTCAAACTTTCCTATTCCAAGAGTCTCACCCTATAGCCACTGATGCACTATTACCAAAGCCAAATATTACGCTTTGGAAAATCATGCTCGTGAGACTTGCAACCTGTATTACTGCAAGTGCTGAAGGGCCTATAATTCCATATGTTGCAAATACAAGCGTAAGCCCTATTGACCAACCGCTTTCGCTAAATACCACAGGCAGTCCTGTTTTGACAACTCTATTGTATAGACCAAAATCCCTTGACTGAATAATTCCTTTAAAGGCCGCATGGAATGGATGTGTTTTATCACTGGCAATGTATATAACTAGTGCTAGAAGCTCAAATCCCCTCGCTATCAAAGTTGCAAAAGCTGCTCCTGATACACCAAGGCGTGGAAAAGCACCTACGCCATAAATCAATAAATAGTTCAAAACTATATTTACCATCATCGCGCTTGCGTTGTATTATAGTCAGTACCTTCATTCTAGCAACAACTCGCGAATTATAGCTAGTTAAAGCGAGAAATAGCCATCAAAATATATGAAAGCGAAACTATTCTTAGATATTTGCTTCCGTATGCTATAACCATTTCATCCTTAGCAAATATATGGATTATGCTCTCTGCTTTAAGCTGCGCTATGCTTAAGAAAGCAAGCCCAATTAATGCGCCAAGTGCTATATCAAATCCAATGAGCTTCCTAATGCTTTTGATATCCTTTACACCATAGTACTGTGCTACAAATACGGCTGTTCCACTGTAGAACCCAAAGCACACAGAAATAAAGATTCCAAAGACCTGATTCGCTGCTCCTGTTGCTGCAAGCTCAAGTTCACCTAACCTACCTATCATGATAGTGTCAGCTAGGTTTAGCCCGATGTTGAGCATGTTCTGTATGACAACAGGTATGGTAACTGTCAATATTCTTCTGTAAAAAAAGCTTTTATTTTCACCTTCTAATAAGTATTCATCTTGTTTCCATCTAGCTAAAGCCGAACATTAACATCTTAAAACAATCTTCTAATTCATTTTAGAACAAAAGACTCCCCTTTATGGGGAGCCTAAAGCAATATCAATTCTTATTTTGCGTAATCGATTGCACGAGTCTCTCTCACGACGTTTACCTTAATCTGTCCTGGGTATTCTAGTTCAGATTCAATCTTCTTGGAGATTTCTCTTGCGAGTAGTGCGATGCTGTCATCACCTATCTCATTAGGATTTTGCAATGATACGAATTTCTCTTCCTGCCTGAATTGCAATGACTTCTCAACTCCAGGAGTTGTATTTGCTATATTCTCAAGTGTCTCAAGTCTCTTTGATATATACATCTAGAGTTTTCTCTACGAGCACCAGGTCTAGCTGCTGAAAGAGCATCAGCTGCAGCTATCAAAAACTGCTTCTGCATGACTGTGGCTCATAATCACCACTGGTGAGCAGCCATACTGTTGATAACAGCATCAGTCTCCTTGTAATTTCTTAAGTACAGTTATACCGATATCTCACGTGTGTACCCTCAAACTCATGGTCTAAAAGCCTCACCTATGATCGTGAAGCAGACCAGCTCTTTTTGCAAGCTTAACATTTAGTCCTAGCTCACCAGCCATAAGTCCTGCAAGGTGTGCAACCTGAATTGAATGGTTTAGTACGTTCTGTCCGTATGATGTTCTATATCTCAAACGTCCTAGAAGCTTATCAAGCTCTGGATGAAGGTTGTGTATACCTACCTCAAAAGTAGCTCTCTCACCTTCAGATTTAATTATGCTGTTTACTTCCTTAGTTGCCTTGTTTACCATCTCCTCATACGAGCTGGATGAATTCTTCCGTCAGTAATTAGCTTCTCAAGCGCAAGTCTTGGCAATCTCTCTTCTCACTGGGTCAAAACATGAGACGATTACGGCCTCTGGTGTATCGTCAATGATTGGGATCAACACCTGTCTGAGTCTCTATCGCTCTGATATTTCTTCCTCTCTACCGATAATTCTACCTTCATCTCATCGTTAGGTAGCTGGACAACAGATACTGTAGATTCTGCAACCCGATCAGCTGCACATCTCTGAATAGCGCCGACTATGATATCTTTAGCCTTAATGTCAGCTTCTTCCTGCCTTCATCTCGATGTCTTTCAATCATCAAAGATGCGTCGTGTCTTACGTCCTTTTTCTATCTCGGTTAACAATAGCTGCTTCGCCTCTTCGGCTGTCAATCCTGAAATTTTCTCAAGCTCAACAATTTTCTTCTCAAGGAATGAGTCTAGCTCTTCCTTTTGCTTCGATATCTCGATTTGCTTTTTCGCTAGGTCTTCTTCTTTTCTTCTCTATGCTGCTAGCTTGCGACTACCGTCTCTTCCTTCTGAGCTATTCGTCTTTCTGAACGTAAGCTCATTTCTTCTTTCTCTTACTTCCTTTTTCTACATCGTTTCTACACGATGCGCTTCCTCTTGGCTTCTAACGTAATTTCCTTCTCAATTGTTTCGGATTTTTCTCTGCATCTAGAATCAAATTCTGTGCAACCTGTTCTGCGTTTTCCAATAATCTTTTTCGCCAACGCTTTTTCTGTAACTATATCCGATTAACGGTCCCGCAATAGGGTAACTGCACCAACTACAACAATTAAAATCACGGCTGTCGGAGTCATTTGAAGCACCTCCTTTATTCATATTTTTATTATGTACGAACGGCATGCTCAAAAAGAATATGCCTTGATATTCTCACACAAATTATATTATAATGTTTGATACGACAATATGTCAAGAAACTTGAGGGTGTATTGAATGAACTATTTTTCATATATTTACAAAAATATTGATAAAATTATATGCACGATAGTCGCTATTTCTTGCTCTTATCAGTCATTCTCATAATAGGTAGTACCACTGTAGATACAAACTTCTTTTCAAGAAGCGTAATAGTACAGTTTGTTGCATATTTAATCGGCGTTTTGATATTATTCACTCTTAGGTATAACTACACCATATTCAAGAATTTGAGAAAATCCTCTATCCCTATAGCCATATTAATGCTATTAACCGTTTATATACCCTGGCCTAGGAACAGAGATAAACTCGGCACGTTCATGGATAAACCTAAGAGTTATAACGCTTCAGCCATCTGAACTAGTTAAGATTCTATTTATCCTAATAATGGCATCATATCTAGATGAACATAAGGATGAACTATATAATTTCAAATGCCTTGTCAAAGCTGTGCTAATCGCCTCACCTATCATCCTCATTGTTCTCAAAGAGGACCTCGGAAGTGCACTAGTATTTGCATCCATTTGGCTCTTCATGATGTTCTTTTCTGGCATCGAGCTTAAGGCACTAGGCAAGTTCTTCGCTTTGATATTTGCCTAGTTCCTATCGGCTATATATCCATGGCGCAGTACCAAAAAGGATAGAATTGAAGCCTTCCTCCATCCTGACAACCTTTCGCTTCCAGGAAACTATCAGGTATGGCAATCCAAGGTAGCTATTGGTTCAGGTGGATTCTTTTGTAAAGAGGACTCTTCGGAACTCGAGAAAGCTTAGATTTCATATCTGTTCAGACAAGTGACTTTTTCTTCGCTGTGCTAGGCGAAGAGCTGGACTGCTCGGTGGATTCTTTGTTATCGCACTCTACCTTGTACTCCTTCTTCGTATGATGAGCATTCTAAAAAACGCAGTCGATTTCTATGGTGCTTTGATAATCTCTGGAATAATAGGTATGTTCGTATTTCAGATTTTTGAAAATATAGCAATGACTATGGGTCTTATGCCTGTAACTGGTATAACGTTACCATTCCTAAGCTATGGCGGATCATCCATAGTATCTAATATGCTCGCCATCGCACTTGTACTAAAACATAGCAGTGCGCAGTAAGAAGATAAATTTCTAGAGATACATTACAAAAATGGGGCAGACGGAATATTCCGCTTGCCCCATTTTTATTTATTAATCTACTAAACGATCATCCTATCCGTGTTAAATAATCGGCCTAATATCCTCTGAAGATTCTTCAATTCCCAATATACGATCGCATATGTTATTGAAGTTTTCCTCAATGTATGTGCCTTCCTTAAGCACGATAGGAATACCTAGGTTTGTTGATATTCTGATATTTGCATCAGACTGAATTACTCCAGCAAGTCTTGGCTTTAGCATCGCTGTAATCTCCTAAGCTTAGGTGAATAACCAGATGCCATGAGCTCAGCTTCGACATTGTTTATAACAAGATGTCTCTTATCTATTCCCATTCCAACTAGCTGTCTATCTAGGTTATCTGCATCCCTTATAGCAGAGTAATCTGGGCTTGAGATGATTATTGCTTCGTCTGCACCAGCACTTGCTATTACAAGTCCATCGTCTATTCCTGATGGAGCATCTATTATCACATAGTCGTAGATATTCTTTAGCTTTTCGCAGAGCACTTTCATATGAAGAGGTGTAAGATATCCATCGTCCCTCTCAGGTGATGATGCCATGATATATAAATCGTCAAATCTCTTATCCCTGATAAGTGCCTGCTTGATTCTGCACATTCCAGTCAGAACGTCATGAACGTCGTAAACGACATTGTTTTCTAGACCGAAGTATAAATCAAGGTTCCTAAGTCCCATATCAAGGTCAATCAAAACAACGCTCTTGCCCCTCTTTGCGAGTATTGAGCCAAAGTTGACCGCAAACATTGTCTTTCCTGTTCCACCCTTACCTGATGAAACGATATACACCTTTTCCCATTTCTTCCTCCAAATATAAATCACATCAGACTTATCTAATGATATTTTTCCCTATATTGTCTGTGTTTGAATAAAGGCAAACTCGACTCATCATTAGTTTTAAAGTAAGCATCCAAATATGTCCTTGATTCCGTCGCCTGCATTTGATGCAAGTCCTCCCTCAGGAAGCATTACAACAACCGCTATCTTAGGGTCATCTGCAGGTGCCATGGCTATAAACCACGCAAAATTCTCGTATGTGCCCTTAAATTTATTTATTATTCCATAGTTAATCTTACGATCGCTTAGCTCTATCAAAGCTCCGTCTATGGCTGCATAATCCGTCGGATACTTCAGCATCCGTCTTCATGAGTTCATTAGCTTTTTGCCTCGACCTGCTCATATGTGAGGTTTGTGCCTGCAAGCTGGTTTATGCTATCTAAATGCTTTCTTACATATTTCGCCCTCATCCTTTGGCTGTTTAACTAGCCTGGTACTGAGCTGTACCCTGTCTTTCCTGCAACTTCTACAGGATAATTCTTAAGCGCTGATGCAAGTGTACCCGAAAGGCAGACTCTTCTCATTCCCTTGATTACAGCCTTGCGATTTTTCTTCGCTTATATTGATGTCTTTTGCAGCAGGTTTTACTGTTCTTCCTTCGCCTTCAACACCATATACTATGCTAACTTTATTTTCGCTTTCCGTGATTTTGCAAGCGTTGCTGTGTAGTTTGCTAGCTGTATAGGTGTATAGTTGTTATCTCCCTGTCCAATTGATAGATTGAATACGTCGTAGGTTCCCCAACTAGCCTGGTTAAAGTAGTCAAATTTAACCATCTGAGCACAGTCCTCAACCTCGATCTTTTTCACATCAGTCTGCTCCTCAATACGCTTTTTGGATATCTGCATAGGATGGATTTTCCTCTATCCATGATGTGATTGTATCTATATTTTTATAGTTTCTTCTCGTTATCTAGACGCTCTTAGGGAAATACACATGAGCTTTTGTTATAGATAGCATTCCAAACAGCCACTTTGTAGCTCTTCATCTTGCTCTCCTTAGAAACTGGTTCTCTAACCGTTTCTCCTATCTCTATCCCCGTCTTTTCTCCTAGACCTAAATCCTTAGCTCTCTGAAGTATAGCATCTATAGTTATCTCCTTGTTATATCCAAAGGCTCGCACCATTGCCCCAGTTTTTCCTGTATGCAATGCATAGCAAAGTAATAGTTACAAGAGTTACCAATTCCCCACTCTAGGTCCTCATATCCGTCCGTTCCTCTTGTAGCATTCCACGAATAGCAACCAAACGATCTTTCCACCTATGTCTACATGTCCCTTATCCCATATCTTTAGGTTTGGATTCAGTCCACACTCAAGAGCTACAAGACCTGTTATAGGCTTAAATGTAGAACCAGGCGCAGCTGATGCCTTTGTTGCATTGTTATATAGGGGTGCTGCTGAAAACGGATCTCTAGGGTTGTCTGCCTGTACAGATTCCCATTCACTTGCGCTAATACCATCAGCAAATGAGTTTAAATCAAAGGTAGGATAGCTCGCCATAGCAAGCACATCACCTGTCTTTACATCTAGTACTATCGCTGCACCACTGTTACATGTGGTATTCCTCTAACTGTATTCTCAAGACTAGCCTCTACAGCCGCCTGAAGGTCTTTATCAATAGTTAGGTAAGCGTCCATACCCTTTTGGCTGCTCGTCTCACTGATTGTCGATACATAGTTACCTGAGCTATCGACAACAACAGTTTTTATTCCCGCCTTGCCGTGGAGCTTAGCCTCTAAAGCTGCCTCTATTCCATCCTGACCTATAAGGTCTGTGTTTAGATATCCTTCTTAGAATAGGCTTCAGCGCTATCTTCTGATATTGCACTCATATATCCTATGATATGAGCACCGAGGCTTCCGTTAGGATAATATCTTTGTGTTTCTGAAGAAACAGACACTCCTTTTATGCCTTTTTCCTCAAAGAAGATTACGCTCTTTTGGCTTATATTCTAGCAACTGTGACAGGCATATATTTTTGGCTACCACTGTCTACAATCTTGTTTCTGACGATGAAATATTTTTCTTGCCTGGGCATCGCTTTAGTGAGTTTTCTATTCGAAGTACTTTCTCATGCCCTTAAAACATTCTGAAGCACTTATCCCCTTCTCTATATCCTCATCAGTAAACCCGAATCTGCTAAGGAAGTTTTCCTTCTGAAGAGTATAGATGAACTTCATACTTCTAACATTTATCGGTAGACTCACATTATGCTTATTCTCAGAACCTTTGAAGCTTCATATCTATCTAGCTTTTTATCTATTCCATACTCAGTTCTGACAGCATCAAATACCTGCTGTGCACTTAGTGCCCTTTGCATATCCATTTTGCTCTAGCCACATACTAAGTCTGCGTCAAACTTATAGCTAAACTTTCCATCTTCACTCATCAAAATAGGAAAATCATCTGTGTATTCGTCACCGTTTTCTTCTAGCTTATTCAAAAGTCTAAGAGCAGATTTATTTATCTCAGCACTGTCAAGTCCACTAGCGTTAAATACAGCAGTAAAAATCTGCTTGTTTCCGGCAAGTAAATTGCCATTTCTATCGTATATATTTCCTCTAGGTGCAGATGTATAGATGGTCTTCGTTGACTGCTTTGTTGCAGCTTCATTCCATGTCTTATGCTCAATAATGGTTATAAATAAAAAGACGCACTACCAAAGCGAGCATGAGCAAAGAATCAGGCTTATTATGTACCTTTGTATCTCAGATTGATTTTTCTCTGTTAGCGATCGTTTCATTTAAAATATCCGTCTCTACGCGCCTGAACAGCTTTGTTTATAAAGAAGTATAAAATAGCTTCTGTTATAACAACTTCTATTGCTAGGACAAGCGGTAACTTTTTGAGCATATAAAAATATGTATATGGCGAGCCTAGTAGCTTATACATTACCAGTAACAACTACTATGTATCAATATGGCTAAAGCACTAATTCCCGCATCTGTAACAAGGCTCTCTGTGTTGATCGATCTTCTTATCAAAAGCACAAAGCTTACCATAACAACAAGACTAATCAGACTAACTCCAATATATTGATTGAAGAATAAATCCTTAGCTAGTGCAAAGAAAGCTGTAACCACTATTGGCTTCAGCAAATCCTCTTCCTGATATATAAATACTACTGCAAGCATTAGGCATAGCAGTGGGTCTACTCCTCTAAACACTGGCAGTAAGCTTGTGATAAAAGCCTGAAGTACAAAGACTATCGAGCAAACAATGATATATGTCTTTAGCTTCATAGTATCACGCTCACTCTATCCATAGACGCAAAATCTGTCTCTGGTTTTATCTCAACTTTAAGAAGCTGCTTATCACTATCATATCTCGTCTTTGATACCTTACCGATAATTATACCAGCCGGATATTCACCCATACCCGATGTTATTATAATATCTCCCTCACCCACATCTGATCTGCTATCTAGCATGTAACCAGTTAGTGTTCCATTGCTTGTGGCCTCAAGAATTCCCAAAGACTTCTTGTTATCCTGGGTGCAGAAGCTTATTTTGCTAGACTCATCTATTATAGGCAAAATCTTTAGACCAGCCCTTGCCTGTGGCAATAACCCTTCCACAAGGCCTTGTCCGTAAATTACTATATTTCCTTTTTGGATTTTGCTCTCACTACCTCTATCTATAACAAAGGAATTTGTCCAGTTTGTTCCGTCAAATGATGTAATCTTTGCCGTTACAATATCTGACTCTCCTTTGATAAAGTCGTAGTTGAGCGCCTTCTCAAGGGCTTTGAGCTTCTGAAGCTCATTTGCAGTCAATGTCATCTGGTTAACCTGCTGCTTAAAGCTTACTATTTTCTTCTTTTTAGCTTTTCGTTTTCCTTCATTAACTGGTCTATATGAGAAAGGCTCCACCTAAATTATCCCTGAGCGTACTGCCCAAGGATGTCATAGGTTTTTCTATAGCCATATATAAGCGATTAAAAACACCGCTACCTGAACTTCCGATTGAAAAGGTAAGTGCTAAAATTATGATCGCCGCAAATAATAATGAAAGCAACACGCTAATCAGTTTATGTCCCTTTATAAATTTCATTTGCGTATCTCACTTCCTACCTATCTACGTTTTTACACTGGAAGCATGAATCTTAAGGGTTTCTACATTATTTAGACTCATTCCAGTTCCATAGAACTAACTGCCTCAAATGTATTTTTCGGCAACTGTCGCCTTTGATGCTTGTTCTCTTCTCTATAAGCTTGTCTAGATTATAAATTCTTCCGCCGCCTCCTGAGAGAACCATACCACTTGAAGCGATATCTGCTGCGATTTCAGGTGGTGCTTTTTCTATTGTTGCTTTTACTCCATCTATGACTATATCTATAGACTCCTGTAAGCCAAGCATAATGTCTCTGTTTGTTACCTCTATGCTCTTTGGCAATCCTGATATGATGTCACGACCGCTAGCCTGAACAGTCTTTATGATTTCGTCACCATTTTCGTCAATATCTAGGCAAGCTGCACCAGCCTCTATCTTAAGCATCTCAGCTGTCTTCTCACCTATCATAAGAGCATATCTCTTACGCACATACTGAATTATGGCTTCGTTGAACTTATCTCCCGCATGTCTTATAGATGTGCTAGCTACGATGCCACCAAGCGCTATAATAGCAATATCAGTTGTTCCTCCACCTATATCACATATCATGCAGGCAGTTGAACTATCAACATCAAGACCAGCACCTATCGCTGCAGCCATAGGCTCTTCTAGAATGTAAACCTCAGAGGCACCCATCTGTCTTACAACACCTTCAACAGCTCTTTTTTCTACTTCAGTAACTCCACTTGGAACGCCAACAACTACTCTGAAGTTCTTAATCTTATTTCCGACAGCCTTATCGATAAATGCTCTAAGCATATCGCCAGTTCTATCAAAAATCGAAATTACTCCATCCTGAAGAGGTCTTACGACCATTATGTTTGCTGGAGTCTACCAATCATCTCTTTAGCATCGTCACCGACGGCTAAAGTTACATTGCGCCTCTTATCTAGCGCAATTACAGATGGTTCGTTTAAGACAATTCCATTATCCTTAATGTAAATCAGCGTATTTGCAGTACCTAGATCAATACCCATATCCTTTGCTGATAAAAAATTCAACATTACTTTACCTCCGTAGTATATCAAATGTAAACCGCATGACCTTCTATATCAGTCCCATGTCCGCCATGCTAGTGTACTCTCCATCACCTATTATCACATGATCGAGCACCTTTATTCCCAGTATTTTGCCCGATTCGCAGAGCCTCTTAGTGGTCACTACATCTTCTTTGCTCGGACTTGAATCACCACTTGGGTGATTGTGAACAAAAGATTACTGACGCAGCACTCATCCTCACAGCCAGGTGAAAACCTCTCTAGGGTGTGCTGGAGCTCCACTCAGTTCACCGACAGATACCCTATCGATGTGAAACACCTTGCCCTTAACATCCATAAGCAGGCTGACAAAACATTCCTTCTTAAGATGTCTCAGCTCAGGCATCATGAAGCTTGCCACATCATCTGCTGAGTTTATCGTAGCCATACTGCTCTTCTTCTGAGTAAGTCTTCTGCCTATCTCTGCTGCTGCAGCGATTGCGCAGAGCCTTACTCTGCCTATCCCATAAAAAGCTCACAAGTTCCTTCGGACTTGCAGAAGATATGCCATAAATACCAGACTCAAACTCATTAATAATTTTGCCAGCAAGCTCAAGAGCTGAATTTTCCTTCGTTCCGGTTCTAATTATCAAAGCGATAAGCTCAGTATTTGATAAAGAACCAACTCCATATGAAAAAGCCCTTTCCATGGGTCTTTCGATTGTGGTAAATATTTGATTTTTCAATGAATCCTCTCTTACCGACAATCTTAAATTAAATTCAAATTCTACCCTATATTATACCATTAATATATTGCTCTTGCCATGTTTATTGTTAAAGTTTCATATACAAAATGTGAGACATCTCGTGTGCTATTTGCCGTCTATATAAGACTTAAGGCAAGCGATAACCTCATCTATGTTCATTCCTGTAGTAGTCTAACACAATCGCATCTTCTAGCCGCTCTTAGGGGATTTAGTTCCTGTGGGTGTCGTTATAATCCCTTTGATTAATGTCGCTTAGGACCTTATCAAAGCTTACTTCCTCGCCCTTTTCTATAAGCTCCTTGTATCTGCGATTTGCCCTTTCCTCTGCAGATGCAGTAATAAAGAACTTGAACTCAGCATCTGGCATAACATTAGTACATATATCTCTACCGTCCATTACAAGGCTCTTGCTTCTGCCCATCTCCTTTTTGGATTGCAACGAGCTTACTTCTTACGCTTCCAATCTTGGAGCAGTCAGATGCCATCATTGAAACCTCAGGAGTTCTGATAGAACCGCTAACATCTTCCCCATCTAGATATATGTGTGAGTTTCTAAAGTCAATACTGGTCTTATTAAGCATCTCATTAAGCCTAGCCTCGTCATCACAGCCTATGCCACTTCTGATCATCTTATATCCAACCGCTCTATACATAGCGCCAGTATCTACATAATCGATCTCATATTCACTTGCTAAAATCTTCGCTAGTGTGCTTTTGCCAGCGCCACCAGGGCCATCTATAGCTATCCTCTTCAGCATATTTGCTCCATTCTATACATCAAAACCAACTATTTGTTCTTCTTTCCCACAAGGGCCTCTATCTCTTTGATAAAGGTATTCACATCCTTAAAAGATCTGTATACTGATGCAAATCTAACATATGCAACCTCATCAAGGTCCTTAAGCTGTTCCATGACAAGCTCGCCAAGGAAGGTACTCTTAACTTCTTTTTCCATCATGTTGTTAAGGCCACGCTCTATACTGTCGACAACGCGCTCAATATCAGCTAGTGCAACAGGTCTCTTCTCACATGCCTTTATAATGCCGTTCATTAGCTTGTCTCTATCAAAGGCCTGGCGACTACCATCTTTCTTAATAATCATTATTATGGTCGTCTCAACCTTCTCGTAAGTCGTAAAACGCTTTACGCACTTTTTCGCATTCTCTTCTACGTCTAATCGCCTTACCGTCGTCGATTGGCCTAGAATCAATTACCTTTGTATCTTCATTATCACAAAATGGACATCTCATTTGTTTATCTCCGTATATATCTTCAATACTGTTATTTACTTTTGTCAATATTATTTTTATTTTACACTATATGCCCTTCTTTTCTACATCAAAAATGCACTGCTGCTATTAAAGTCCAAAGAAAAACACAGCCCATATCACTATAGGCTGTGCCGATATAATCTCATTTATTTAGAGCTGTTATTTCTCTGATGTCTTTGCATTCTTAGCCTGCTCCTCAGCTACGATCTTCTGGTATTCCTTCTGTGATACCTTCTTACCGTCCTTCATAACCTTGTCAAGAACCTTATCAAAGAGGATCTTCTGGCGCCAGTTCTGCTCGTCAGCATATGTTTCGATATCCTTACCGAAAGCCTTCTTGAAGCTCTCCTCATCATATCCGTTATCCTCAAGAATCTTTAGGATTTCCTTCTTGTATTCTCTGTTGCTGAGCGAAATATTCTCTGAGCGAGCTATGCTATACATAACCATTCTATTAAACACTATGTTCTTAGCATATTCTTGCTTTAGCTTTTCAAAGCCCTTCTTGTCAGTTCTCATTACTGTCTTGAGATATGTTTCCCACTCCATTCCATAGTTCTGAGCCTGAGCCTTGTAGGATTCCTCTAGCTTATTAGCCTGTGACATAGCCTCGTTAAGTTCCTTCTCAGGATATTTCTTAGCCTTGGACTTATTAATTATTCTGCTCCAGAGCTCCTGCTTAACAGTGGAGTCTATGCTCTTCTGCTTCTGGTTAAAGTTCCTTTCTTAACACCCTCTTTGTATTCCTTGACTGTTTTATACTTTGAATTCTTCTTTTACAAATTCTTTGTTTAGTTTGGAACTGAAATCTTCTTCTTGCTGTTAATTGTTACTTTGAATTCTACAGCTTTGCCCTGAAGGTCAGTCTTACCATAGTCATCAGGGAATTTTAGGTTTAGAGTTACAGACTCTCCTACATTCTTACCAATCAGACCCTCGACAAAAACCGTCTATCATCTGAGTTGTACCAACTGTTATGTCAGTTGATTCACTGTTTCCGCCTTCAAACTCCTTGCCGTCTATCTTGCCAACAAATGAGAATGTTAATTGTATCTCCATTTTCAACCTTACCGTCTTGGAGTTCTCCAGTCTTTTGCAGCTTTCTGAAGTCTTCTCTGAATTTCTACATCAACCTCTTCATCAGTGACGCTGGCCTTCTGACTAGCGTACTCTAGTCCCTTATAATTGCCAACCTTGACATATTTGCTTAGATCGTAGTTGTATTCTTTGGACTGCTTATTGTTAACAAATACTAGTATAATAGCGATAACAGCAACGATTGCAACAACAACGCACGATCCCCTATAAGCAATTTCTTGTTCATATCATACCTTCCTCTTGAATTTATATAATTAATTATTATAAATGTCTTACCCTCAGATTCTACCATTTTGTACATTCTTTTTCAATTAAAAAGCCGTATAATTCACTGAAAATACACAATCCCACATACTTTCATAAAAAAAGAGACGAACCCTTTTCGGCTCATCTCTAAAATAAATCACCTTGTCCAAAAACTTGCATTATTGCAAAGTATCCTCTGTCTTCTCTTTCTGCTCTATGTTCATGCACATTGTAAAGCCATGGCACATGAAGAACACCTTCTTTTTCTCTTAGAAAGCTCATCATCGCTTCTATCTTCAGCGCGTTCTTGCTAGCTACGATGACAGCTATAAAACAGAGTGCTGCAATAGCAACAGATGCAACTGCTATATATAATAAGTGACTCATAAAGTATTCCATACAATCATCTCCTCATCAAGTCTATCAAGTGTAATTATATATACATTCTACCACAAATATCAGCTTTTACACCACGCCCTGAAGAATTTCATATATATTTCTAAATAAGGCCTAGAATTTCGTCAAATATTTCCTTAGCAACCTCAGCCTTTGATTTCAATTCTAGTGATCTATGGCCATCCCTTGTAATCAAAGTAACCGCATTAGTATCTGTCTTAAAGCCACTTCCTGCATCCTTTAGGTTGTTAGCCACTATCATATCAGCGTTCTTCTTGCTGAGCTTAGCCTTTGAGTTATCTAGCATATTTTCAGTTTCCATCGAGAAGCCACATAAGAACTGTCCCTCTTTTTGTTTTTTCTCCAAGATATTTAAGTATATCCATTGTTCTCTTAAGAGGAATAGAAAAGGTCTCCATCTTTCTTCTTAATCTTGCTATCCACATAGCTTTCTGGGTGTATAGTCGGTACTGCTGCGGCCTTTACAATTATGTCCTGCTGATCATGACCAAAGCAGTTACTGCATCAAACATATCTTTAGCCGAGAGACTTCAACTATTTTTACGAAGTTTGGATTTCTGCTGTCGTATTCGCCTTTACAACTGTAACTTCAGCTCCTCTTAGCATGGCTTCCTTTGCTATAGCAAAACCCATCTTGCCACTGCTGTGATTTGTTAGGAACCTAACTGGATCTAACGACTCCATCGTAGCACCTGCAGTAACGAGAACCTTCTTGCCTAGCATGTCCTTTTTCCCTTACTATTTCTCTTTCTGATTACATCAAAGAGAAAATCTGAAACTCAGGCATCTTTCCTGCGCCCGTATCTCCACATGCCAAAAGACCGTTCTGTGGCTCTACGACACCAATTCCGTACTTCTTAAGTTTAGCGATATTGTCCTGCGTTATCTGGTTTTCAAACATATAGTATTCATGGCAGGTGAAACTATCTTCTTGCACTTTGATGCTAGGAAAGTTGTCGTTAGCATATCATCTGCTATTCCGTTTGCAATCTTGGCGATTACATTTGCCGTTGCAGGCGCAATCATAAAGATGTCAGCCTTTTTCGCAAGCGATGTATGCTCTACATCAAATTTGAAATTCCCTATCAAAAGTGTCCACATAGCATTTATTTCCCGTCAGGGTCTCAAAGACGAGCGGGCTAATAAACTCACATGCATTCTCAGTCATTATTACGTTTACATCTGCTTCTGTCTTTGATAGAGCACTTACTAGATATGCAGTTTTATACGCTGCAATTCCACCACTTACTCCTATAATTATCGACTTATTCTCAAACATTTTTGCTCCTAAATCTTATTCATTAAGATGCTTTGATAAGTGTCAAAGCTATGCTGATTTTTTCATCCTCACATATCCTATCAACAGTGCTTCCAATTCTGTTCATTATCCAAAGATGAGGTCTGTGAACCTTCGCTATAGTCAGCTTCTGAGTAACCGTCTATTCTATCGTTCTTATACGTAGTATCTACCTGCTTAAAAGCATTTATATCGCCCTTAGGGTTGAGTGCATATGTCGATCACTCATTCCCTCCTTACAACAGAAAATGCAGGGGATATCGCTTGGGTCCATCTGCAATGTAGATCGTGTTCTTTTAGTTTGACTCTTCTAGCATCCTCTGGCATGGCTATATTTGACATCTATCTCTGGGTGCTTGTTAGACACCCTTGTTTATCTCAAAGATTGCTCTTGTCTTTGTCGTATTATCAACAGTGTAAACCTATTCTGCGATTCGTCTATACGCGTTTTGCTCATCTTCTATGAACTCCATGACCCCAGAATACCGTCAACATATTTAGCTAATTTCACTACCTTTGATGTAGCTGCCATTCCGTACTCTACTATATAGTGCTACAGCTTAATACCGCTCTCGATAGTCCTCATTCTGGTCAATAAAGTCTTTGGTTTTGTAAATAGTTCAGGTATGCCTGGATAAACTTCAGCTCCTTGCCGAAAAGCTTTCTTTAGCTTTTTCGTTATTTAGGCCCTGCATACGGCCATCTCTCGCATCTCCTGATAAACTGAGTTGAGTGAGTGTCTCAGGATTTACCTTACTCCCTGCTCGCTCATGTACTTTGCTGGAGCAATCAACCTCACCCCAGAAGCTTTTTCGTCTGTTCCGTAGTAGCAATATTGGCTCCTGCATATATCCATTTAGGAGCGTCTTATCAAAGTCCCAAACTACCGCAATTATATTTGCCATAAAATTACCTCGATAATTGCAAAAAAGACCCGGGAGAATTCTCACCGGATCTGGATATTAAAAATTTATTTTGCGCAAGCTTTTCTTTGCTGTTTCATAGATAGCTGTGTGAATGCTGCCATCATAAATAGCCATCTCTGATAGCATCTCTACGATTGATTTTCGATTCCGCTCTTCTTGAGACCATCCATCAAACGGCTGTATGAAGATCGTTCTCTGTCAGCAGCTGCATTGATTCTTTACAATCCACATCTGACGATACTGTCTCTTCTTTAGCTTTCCAACATATGCAGATCTAAGAGCTCTCATTACAGCAGGATTGGCTGCTCTAGATGTCTTGCTCTTGGAACCGTAATATCCCTTAGCTAACTTTAAGATTTTTTTATGTCTGCGGTGTGCAGTTACACCCTTTTTACTCTTGCCATTTTACTTCCTCCCGATCGCAGTTATTTAGCCATGTGATCTTAGCATTCTCTTTAAGATCAGCGCTTGATGCCAAAAGTAGCCTTACAGAGGCCTCTCTTTCTCTTAGCTGTCTTCTTTGTGAAAAAGCTTGCTAAAACTGTCCTTATTTCTCTTTATCTTGCCGCTTCCTGCAAGTTTAAGTCTCTTGCATGCTCCTCTGTGAGACTTCATCTTATTCTTGCCATTACTGGAACTCCCTTATTGTGAAGAGCACCCTCGTGCCCTACTCGTGCTTGAATTTACATGTCAATCAAATTGAATACTAATTTTTGGTGCTAAGAACATCACCAAGCTAGCGACCTTCCATAACAGGGCGCTTATCAACCACTGCTACATCCTCGCATAGCTCTGCAAATTTGTCCATAACCTCTCTACCCAGTGAAGTATGTCCAAGTTCTCTTCCTCTGAAACGAAGGCGTACCTTAACCTTGTCTCCAGCCTTAGGAACTTAGATGCTGTGCTTGCCTTAACCTGATGTCGTGAGCCTCCAATGAAAGTGCTCAATCTGGTTCCTTAACCTGTGTGGTCTTCTGTTTCTTCTTCGCTTCTTTTTCGCGCTTCTGCGCTTCGTAGCGGAACTTACCGTAGTCCAAAATCTTACAAACCGGTGGCACAGCATTAGGTGAGATGTTCACCAAATCTAGCTTGTGCTCGTCAGCAAGCTTAAGAGCATCCTCTCTGCTCATGACTCCAAAGCATGTTGCCATCCTCGTCTATAACTCTAAGTTGTTCTTCGCGTGATTTCCTCGTTTATTCTGTTCTCTTTGATGTCAGTACCTCCAAATATAAATAAAAACGGACACCTGAAGAGCCCGCATCAAAATATGTCATAAAAACATAGTCTTTATTAACCCATAGAAACGAAATTCATTGGGTGAGAAGCGGACAACTTCTTCTTGATACCCATAGCTACTTTACCATTATGTCCAGCATATGTCAACATAATTTTGTTAAAATTCAGTCTTTTAGCATATTTTATATCAAAAACAAAACGGCCTAGGTTTGTAGCACGCTTACTTCCTTTGGCCGTTTTAATAGCTTTCTAGCTTAATACTTACTTTGATTTCTTAGCTCTTCTAATCATCAATGTAGATATCGAGTACTATCATTTGCCATCTTCAGCGAAATACAAAGCTTTCGTGCTCTGCTACCACCAGTTTCTGCAGTGTGATCTCGCTATTTTCTGTATTTTTAATTATAAGTGTACCTTTAGAAACCGCAACACCTAGTCTGTCTTTGACTCTGTACCATTGTTATTGCTGTAGCTGATTTTTATAGTCTGAAACTGGATTTTTCCACTACCTAGTAACTAAATATAACTTCTTCGCCATTTTGGTTTTTACTTCCGTCAAAGGTAAGTCGCCATAGCTTTTTGTCCAGTTATCTGCCTTCGTCAGCCTTTCACCTGCCGAGGTAAACCTTCTCTGAAGTTCTACCGTTATCAGTTATAGCAACCTGCATTAGATCGTAGGTGATCGAACCGTTTGAACCTGCACTTCCTGCCTATTATCATCAAAACCACTTCTTGGTTACATTGATATTAGTCTTAGGTCTCTTGTTCTTAACCGTAAAAGTCAAACTTGAGCCATCTAGTGTTACTAATGGGTTACTTGAAGTCATTGTCACGGTAAATTTACCGGCTTTTGTCCTCAATTTTTGAAGTCTATAGGAGCTGGTTAGCCCTACATGGTTCTTTCGGGCCTCAACCTCAGTTGACACGATAATCTCCAGCCTCTAGATCGGTGAATTTAAACTGTGATATATTCTTTCCTCTACCTACTGTTACAGGTGTAAACACTGCATCGTTTAGCTTTTTCTGAGTTTGAAATACAGCTCCGTTTTAGGTAGGAATTAGTCTCATCTAGCTTAACTATATTGATCTCTGTACTACGCTTTAGTTCAAAGCTTACAAGGGCCTGATATGGTTTACCATTTCTGCGTGCAGGTGGTCTAAACACATTAACTTTCACAGACTGCATGTCCTTTTCGGATATCTTTTGCACCTCTGCAAGTATATGGTTAACTGCCGTCTAGAACGCCTTCCACAAGTGCACCCTGATACTGCTTCATATAGTTTAATGTATTTGAATAGTACCAAAGAGCCTGCTGAAGTGCTGCATAGTATCCATGGTCAGGGTCATTGCCTGTGTATCCTTCAAAACAGCTCATTATTGAGTCCATAGTTTTTCTAGAAGTTCTTTTTATGAGTTTCACAGTGAAAGTAAATCTTTCTTACTATGTCGTATAGTTCCTTCTTACCAACTCTTGGTTCCTGAGCCATACTATATAAAGCATCTGCATTCGATTCTAGCTTTGTATAAACGGCTCTGTCACCAAATGATGGGAACGTGTCCTCTGCCCCTAAAAACAAAAGGCATCCACACCTGATGAATTGTCAACATCCTTTGATATCTTTACCTACCATTAACAGACACAAATCCATGGTATTCGTTTTCGCTTTAGCGGTTTTTCTGCTCGCCATTTCTTAATAACGTAGTTACCGTACCACCTCTGTCAAACCTCATAAATAGTTTGCCATCCTCATATGAGAACTTAAACTCTGATACCGGTTTAGTAGGCTTAACAAAACCATTAGGAACCTGAGTTATATAGAGTCTATAAGTATCACCAAGATATACATCTCGCCTTATTCATTTCTATAGTCGATACCGCTTGGATAGATAGTCATGATAGTTTCTGATTTATATTTATGCTCTACCTCCACCTGGACTGACTCTTTTAAGTGCAAACTTTAACCTGACCTACGGTTTACTAGCCCTTCCCTGAAGAATCCTCTGCAAAAGAAAAGTTAAGCCCTGTCAAAGCATTCTGTGTGATGTATAACACACCTCCACCTGTGAACATAATGGATTCCAGCTGCATCAAAGTAAAATTCTAGAAACTGGAGTTACTGGTCTGTCACATCCACGCAGGAACACCTGTTATATAAAGCTTATATCTCGGTTCGAGCTCATGCCTGTAATTCTACTTCTTTGTTTGATGTATTTCAGGTACCTTGCTTAAAGATAGTTCTCGTGTTCCATTTGACTTCAACTAACGTTTATATCCAGTAGGCCCTATATTGGACTTCCAGTATTTGCTACAATTTTTGAACTTTAGCATAGGTTATCGCATAGCGCTCTAGTTCTTCTATTACGTGGCTGATTTTCAGGTTCTTTCAGTACGTCCTCTGCTACATTATTGATTTTCTCAGTTTTCGTAGTTTTTATGTTAGTACTTTCATCTTTCTTTTGCAACCTCGAGCACTGATACATATTCACCAAGGATAGTTGCAAATAGCTCGCCATTTTGGGCTTAGCTTTCTACATCAAATGTTATAGAAATCTTATTAAAGCTTAGCATCTTTGCCATCGCTTGAGTTACTGTTTTCTACTAACACCTTGTTGCTATTTTCTGGTGCTGATTCCTTTTGCATCCTTTAGCTTTTTAGGAGTGCCGAAGTATAGTTTACTCCGTATACCCCGCTGTCACGATATTCCTTATCTACTTCTATTTCAGCTGACTTTAGGCTCTTTTCATTTTAGGGCTAGAGTCTTCTGATATCGACGATGAATTCCTTTATATCATTTTTACTTGATATATCTATTACCGTCTTTTCATCTGTAGATTGGTCTTCGTTTAGCTTTCGCTTCTAGGATTTCTTTATCCGTCTTAGAAAGTCGGAAAGCTTTTTGAATCTTGCCTTCATCTTCCTGCGCATAGACATAAGCAGGTATCACCTGCATCAGCATAGACAGGAGCATAAGCAAGGTTAAAAGCTTGACTGATAGTTTTTTCTTTGTCATCTAACCATCTCTCCTATCTTATTTTTTCTATTGATCACAAGAAGTACTAGCATCCCTGTGCTTATCATCCAAAGACCGCTCCACCAGTAAGCATTGTTACTGTCTCTAGTATCTGGTGGTGTGTGCGGCGGGACGATAGGTTTACGTACCACTGGCTTTGGTTTTGCGCTCACGTGGTTTCTCCAAACTCCGTTTTGCCACTGTGGAACCATAACCAAAAATGGTTGCATTGTCGAATATTCTGCAGCTACACCTGTCTGTTTAGTCTGAACAACAAGATATATACCGTTATTTAGGCCTGTGAAGTTTACAACTCCATCTGCTCCTGTTGTCTGTCTCATCACTGGATTTGCACCAAGGCTCTGTCTTTCTAGATTCTGCGCTAGTTTTCAGCCTGATCCCTCAGAAGACCTTATAGTCAAAGCAAATCTCCGCTCCACTGGAATGGCGATGTTGCTGTATAGCCTGTCCTATCAGCTTTTTAGCTCAGCAACCTGATAAAGTGAAAACTCCGAGCCACTGATACCTTTGTTATTGTCAGTGAAAAACTATATCTAAGCTTGGGCTCGTCTGCATATACGAAATTGGAAGGTGAATGAAAAATACAAAGCTAAAGCATAAAACTGAATTAAACTCATTCTATTACTTTTTCATTTAATTTCCTTCTTTTTCTTCGCTTTATTAGGTATACCAATATTATGATTAGAATTAGTCCCACCACCAGCTATAATTGCTACAATTTTTAGCCATGTGTGGTTTATAACTTCTTCTATATTCTTTGTTGGCTTGTTGTACTGCGTGCGCTCTCCACGGATTAGAAGTCTGTGGAATTAACCCCATAAGGCGTGCATGTAATCAAAGTCACATAGTCCTACCTTCTTCAATATCTAGCTTTTCTACCTCATCTGCTAGAACTGTGTTGATCTGGTCAACTCTAGAGGCCAGCACTTCGTCAAATACATGTATGAAAAACATATCTCCGACCTTTAGCTGATCTATGTTTGTGAATAGCTTCGCAGATGGCAGACCTGTATGACCTGACAAAAGACTGTGAGTACTTTCGCCACCTACTGGAACCGATGATCCCGGTATATGACCTACTGCAATTTGCAATGTGCCCTCATCGACATTGTGGATAAATAGGCATATACACATTTATCTTTGGAATCTCTATGTATCCCATTATGCCGGTGTCTGTCACGTCCATAATCTGTTCGTATCTGCTTAACTCATCCTTGCTCAATGAATACCTGTTGTTTCTGTGAACCAAGCTCTGATTGTATTCCTTTGCTTCTGTTAAGAGCCTCTCCTTCTCCTCCTTGGACATGTCCTGGATGCTTTCCACATAGCTCTGCTATTGCTTTTGAAGAGTGCAGTTCGTTAAGTAAATCGTGCTGATTGTCGGGTAGAGCTAAAACCTATTCCCGTTATCAGGATTAAAGCCACCAATATATTTGGTATGATGCTTTTTCATTATTTTAGCAGCTTCGCGCTTCTTGTAACCTAAATATCCTAAAGCACCTAATACAAAGATTGAACCTAGACCGTAGATGAGTACTCTACCCATACCACCTGTCTCTGGTAGAACGAATCCCTTGTTATTTATTACATCTGTTGCAACTGAACCAGCAGTTTTATCTGCAGTAAATGTGATAGTTCCAAGGTCAGTTGTACCTTCTAGCTTAGTTAGCTTAGGGTCATCTGATTCCTTATCATATGTTGCAGTGATTGCGAATTCGATTGGCTTGATTAGTGTTATATCCACTTGGAGTCTTTGTCTCCTTAAGTACATATGAACCAGCATCTAGTCCCTTGAATGTAAATACTGTCTTAGTACCATCTAGTGTGAATGTTGCCATCTTAACTTCGTTAGTTCCAACCTTCTTGTAAAGTTCGAACTCAGCTCCCTGAAGTGGATTGTTTGCATCGTCCTTCTTGTTTACAACAACCTTGTATGTGAATACGATGTTCTTATCCTTAGGAGTTGTTCCGTGGTCACCTTCGCCACCCTTGTTTGGGTTGTTTGAGTACTCAAGGTAAACTGTATTTGGGTTACCACCTGAACCGATAACTGCATTGTTGTTAAGTGTGCATGAATACTCTACAACAATCTTGCTGTCCTTAGTTACAGGTGTTTCTGTAATTGTCTTTAGGTCATCAAAAGCAACTGTAAATCCGTTAGTTGCTGCATTTGTTGTTACAGTGTATCTGCTAGCTGGAATTAGAACTCCGTCAATCTTAACCTTGATTGAATCAGCCTTTAGTGTTAGACCAGCTGACATCTCATCGTGGAACTTATATGTGTATTTCTCATACTTGTCATAGTTTGCTGGAAGTGTACCTGTTAGCTTGTATGGGATTGTATCTCCAATTCCATAGTCTGCAGCATCCTGCCATTCACCGTCGCTGTTCTCCTGAACCTTCTTTACAACTGTTGGAACATCAAGCTTTGTTCTTGCTTCTGTGTTCTTAACAATCTTTAGCATGTAAAGTGTGTAAGCTGAATTATTTCCAGTCTGTGAATCTGCTTTTATCCTTAATTAGGTAGTAACCTGGCTCTAGATTTCCTAGAGTACCTGTTTGACCAGCAGCTACTGTCTTTGTCTTTTTCTTTGCTGGGATCTAGGTGTGACTGAAGAGTGTTGGCAAAAAGCCTGAGCCTTATCTGTGTCAGTTAGAGTCTTAGCCTTTGCATTTGCATCTCCTAGACCTGCCTTTGATGAAGCCTTGATTCCGTCACCCACTGGATGTTGGAAAGAGTGCTTCCTGAAAGCTCTCCCTAAAGATCGATATACTTCGAATTCACGATCTGTCTTACCATCATTCTTGAGTGTAAGTGTGTGGTTTTCTGCAGCGAATACCTTAGCTGGCATTACTAGAGAAACTGACATAACTACGAGCATCAGTACTGCTACTGAGGCAGTTCTTCTGTTTTGTTAATTAAGTTTCGCATTTTAACCCCTTGTTAATACGTTAAATAAATATATTTGAACAAACCAAAAACATGATTGCGCACTAGGCAAAGAAATTTGTTCTTAAATAAATCGATTTATTGTATCTTTTTCCCCTTTTTGATTTTAGATTTATCCCAGTTTGCCCCCCATAGATTAATTTGTTTGTTCCCATGAACAAATTTGCATACTGTATAAAAATTTAGTAATTAAATAAAATTATACATTTATAAAGATATTACAAAATTAATTAATCATAGTACATTTTTATCACAATTGACTGTGTTTTTCAAGCTTTTTGCACTCTGCTTTATCCATCAAAAATGGCTATATTTAGCCATTTATAGACATTATTACAATCAAAAAGCACCATTGGTTTATCTCTAGCCAAAAAGTGCTCAAATTTTTCACTCATTAAATCGCGATTTATAAAAATCCATTCTTTTTATGAAATTCTTTCGCCTGTAGCGCAGTCGCTAATTATCTGCTCAGATAATTCTTCAACATTATCAAACTTTATTTCATCCCTTAGCATTTCCAAAAACCTCTACTGTAATGCCCTTTCCATAAAGGATTTTATCAAAGTCAAAGATATGTGTTTCGACATTCTTTCCGTAATTACCTATCGTTGGCTTAACCCCCGACATTGGTTATACTAGGATATCTCTTTCCGTTATAGACACAAAATGTCACATAAACGCCGTTTGGTGGTGTAACCATGCTATCGTCTATAACAAGATTTGATGTTGGAAATCCAAGTTTTTCTGCCAAGCCTATTACCGACAACGACTTCACCTGATATAGCATAAGGACGTCCCATATATGTTTCACACTCATCGACCTTGCCCGTAGCAATTAGATTTCTAATCAAAGTCGAACTCACTACCTGCTCATTTTATGACAAAAGCATCTATTACCTTAAGGCTGAAACCCAGCTCAAGGCTCAGCTCATAAAGAGTGTCTACATTTCCGCTAGCCTTATATCCGAAGTTGTAGATTAAATCCACATACAACAGACTGCATGAAGCTTATCTACGATAATCTTTCTTTACGTATTCTTCTGGCGGCATCTCCATAATTTCTTTTTGTAAAAGGGAATGTTTATGAGGTAGTCAACTCTAAAAGCCTCCATGAGTTCTTCTTTCTCATGTTTATAAAGTATGTTCTTTATCTTAGGGCCATTTGGAAGAAGGTCCCTAGGGGTGATTCGAAAAAGTAAACACAGCAGATTTAAGTCCACGTCGCCTTCGTAATCTCAATCGTCTCCTTCATAAGCTTCTGGTGACCCTAGGGTGGACCCATCAGTTACCAAGCGCAATCGATGTCTCCTCTATGCTCTTTTATTTCATTTAAATTATCAAATATTTGCATTATAAAAATACCTTGTCTGCTTTTATTAAGCCATTATTTTCTTTGGCTGTTCCCAAAAATTCTCCAGCCTTGCCGTAAACTCTATATAGTCTTGCAAAATCATCCTTGAGAGTGAGTGGAAACTTCTCCTCTGAGAACTTAGGCTTTTTCAAAAGAGACCACTGGTCCTCTCTTAGCTCAACTCCGTTTACAAAAAGGTGCTTTTCCCAGTCCTCTAGCTCTGCTAAGCCAAAAGTGCTTCAGGGGTTTATCTATAGGGGTAAGCATTTTCCCTATTTCCTCTGGACTCATATTCCTTATCTTTTCTATGTCTATTGCATCTGCTATATCAAAGCATCCTGATCTAATCCTAGTCAGACTGCTCATTGCTGCTCCGCAGCCGAGCGACCTTCCTATATCTGAACATATACTTTATGTAAGTACCCTTTGAGCATGCGATTTCAAACTCAAATTCACATCCATCAAAGGATATTATATCAGCCTTTTTCTATATAAGCCTTACGACTCTTTACATCTATAGTCTTGCCTTCACGCGCATATTCATATAGCTTTTTGCCACCCACCTTAAGCGCAGAATACATTGGTGGAATCTGGTCAATCACACCTCTAAAAGCTTCTACAGCCTTCTCAAGCATCTTTCTATCTATGCTAAAATCTTCACAGGTTTTGACAGTATTTCCCCAAATATCAAGCGTATCTGTCTCAAGACCTAGTCTTGCACTACCTCTGTAAACTTTGATATCCGTATCCAGATAATCCATGACTCTTCCAGCTCTTCCAATGGTTACAGGAAGTACGCCCTCTGCCATTGGATCAAGTGTTCCAAGATGTCCAACTCGCTTAGTGCAGCACCGTCTTACTATGGCTACAACATCAAAAAGAAGTCATGTCCTTAGGCTTGTTTACATTGATTATTCCATCCATACTACATTTCTCTGCCAAAGGCTTCAATTACTCTTTCAATAGCTTCATCTAGGCTGCATCTAAGTGTGGCGCCAGCTGCTCTTGCATGTCCGCCTCCGCCTGAGACTAGACACATAGCTTTGCTACATCAAAATACTGCTTTTGACCTCATGCTGAGCTTGATTACATCTTTTCGTACTCCTTGACAAGAACGGAAACCCTCGGTTCCCTTTATCGCTCTCATAAGATTTACGATTCTATCTGTCTCATACATGAAAAGCCCCGCTCTCTTTTTAGTATTTCTGACTAACATAAGTTATCAAAAGTTTGCCATCAAACTCACTTCTCATCCTTGCTATTGCGAGTGCTTCAACTTTAAGTCTTTCGAATCTGTCACTTTCGTATATCTCTATGCTAACTTCATTTGCAGAAACTCCCCAGTCATATAGCTCAGCAACTATCTCATGTGTAATTTTCTGAGTGTTAGAATACTGAAAAAATTTCCCGTGTCCGTTGTAATCATAGCAAAGACCGAGTTTGCAATTCTCTTATCAGGGACTATTTCTAGTTCCTTTATTAAAGAAAGGCAAGCTGCCCCGTAGCTGCAGACTTAGGATCTATGTAGTTATAGTCACAGAAATGCGTGCTCGTCGAGTGGTGGTCTATGCATACACTTAGCTTTGCTGCCTGAAATAAAGGCGCTCTTTCACCTATCTCTGTCTGGTGCTCTGAATCACGCAAAACGCCATGTCTACCGAGCATGCAAATTCCTTATCTTCTGTAACTAAGCCTTCAGCTAGAAACATTAGATTGTCTGGAACTTCTTCATCTAGATTATCCACGCTTCCTTGCCAAGCTGCCTAAGAGCTAGGCAAATAGCTGCACGCAGGCCTATCGCATCTCCATCCATATTAGTGTGTGGATAGAGCGCAAAAGCTTTGATTCGCTTTGATTGCTTCTGCGATTTCTCAAAAGCTATTATTATCCCATTCTTTCTCCAAGCTCTCTTATCACCTTTTCTATGTGGATTTTCCATATTCCATCGAGCTATCAATCTTGAAAGAAATAAGCTCTGGCACGTGTCTTATGCTAAGCTTCTTGCTAATCTCAGTTCGCATAAGTCCAGCTGCACGCTTTAGACCGTCTATAACTTCAGTCTTTTCATCCTTGCTTTTCTGCTCATCGTCTATATCTATATTCCTATCTCCTGAGTGCATGACATAACCGTCACTAGCGAGGTTGCATAGCTGCCGTCTGAAGTAACCTCAACATCTGTGATGCTGATGAAACTTTCCGGCTAGACGTGGGTCTTTAATCTCGGTAAGCAAAAGCTGGCTTAGTATTCTTTTGATTTCTTCACCGAGTCTCTTTGTTCTATATCCTTTTCCCCATACTTTCTCCAGATAGCACTTAGCCGCCATAGGCGACTTAGTGTTTTACATTACTTTCGCTCTATCTCTACCATGTGGAAGCACTCGATCAAATCGCCATCTTTGATATCGTTCATAGTTTTCGATTCCGATACCGCACTCATATCCCTGAGCAACTTCCTTTGCATCATCCTTAAATCTCTTAAGTGATGAAATCTTTTCCTTCGTGAATAACAATTCCATCTCTTACAAGTCTAACCTCTGCGTACGCTGAACCTTACCCTCAATAACGTAAGCACCACCGATGATTCCAACATTTGGTACCCGTGAAGGTATTTCTGATTTCAACCTTACCTAGGATTTCTTCCTTGTACTCTGGATCGAGCATACCCCTTCATAGCGTTTTTCTACATCGTCAATTACATCGTAGATTACTCTATATATTCTGATTTCTATGCTCTCTCTATCTGCTAGAGTCTGCACAGCTGTGCTTGGTCTTACATTAAATCCGATGATTACGGCACGCTGATGTGCACCTGCAAGCATGATATCTGATTCAGTAACTGTACCTACACCTGTGTGGATGATATTAACCTTAACCTCTGTCATTATTTAGCTTTTCTGGTGAAGCGACTAGGGCACCGATTGAACCCTGAACGTCTCCCTTGATGATTAGGTTGAGTTCCTTAACGTCACCCTCCTGAATCTGGCTAAATAGCTTCTCTAGTGTTGTGCTTGAATTCTTTGCGAGAACTTCTTCTCTTAGCTTCTCTTTACGCTTCTCAGCGATGTCTCTTGCAATCTTGTCTTCCTTTAATCTGCATTGAACTCATCACCTGCCTGAGGAACGTCTGTAAGTCCAAGAATTTCAACAGCAGTAGCTGGACCAGCCTTCTTTATAGTCTTTCCTCTGAAGTCTGTCATCAGACGGATTCTACCTGCAGATGTACCTGCAACGATGCTCTGTCCGCTCTCAAGTGTACCATTTGTCACTAAGAGTGTAGCTACAGGACCTTTTGCCTTATCTAGTCTAGCCTCTATTACTGAACCCATAGCTAGTCTACTTGGGTTGGCCTTGAAGCTCAGAACCTCTGCCTGAAGCAGAATCATCTCAAAGCAGGTTCATAGATTCCGTCGCCTGACTGCTGAAACTGGAGCTAGTGATTACATCTCCACCCCAATCTTCAACTAGTACATTGTGCTCTGAAAGCTCCTGCTTAACTCTATCAGGGTTAGCTCTGGCTTATCCATCTTGTTGATTGCAACTATGATAGGAACTCCTGCTGCCTTAGCATGGCTGATTGACTCTATCGTCTGTGGCATTACACCATCGTCTGCAGCAACAACTAAAACTGCTGTATCAGTAACATGAGCACCTCTAGCTCTCATCGCTGTAAATGCTTCGATGTCCTGGGTGTGTCTAGGGAATACGATTTTGCTGCCCTACTTTACCTTAACCTCAGATGCCGATGTTGCTGCTGAGTAATTCCACCTGACTCACTGGTAACATTAGTCTTCCTGATTGCATCAGCAGCGATGTCTTACCGTGGTCAACGTGGCCCATTACAGTGATAATAGGTGGTCTTGGCTTGGGTCCTTCTCATCATCCTCGAATACTTCGATTCCTGCTCTTCATTTTTCTTCCTCAACCTTGCCGATATGAACACTAGATTCTGAATTTCTTCTAGCAGAATCATAACTGTCTCCTCATCGATGTTCTGGATGATATTTGCCATTATACCTAGCTTCATCAAAGACATGATAACCTTTGATGTTGAAACCTCTATCTGCTCACTGCGAAGCCTGCAACTGTGATAGGTACTGTAAGAACTATTGTGCCTTTGCTAGTGATAACTTCTCTTCAATCTGTGGCTCTACATCTACAGTTGTTGTTCTTATACTTGGTGTGCTTGTTTCTAACCTGCTTCTCAAGTGACTTTCTCTCAGAACTTATCGAGACTTGCTATGTTCTCTTCTTATCAGATGACTTCTCTCTTGTCGTCTCTCTTTGCTGAGTCACGGCACTTCAGATTCTACCTGCAGAAGTTGTTCTCTTATGTCCTTGTCCTGATATCTTGAGGGTTTCCACCCTGCCTGTGATCGTCCTTGCTAAACTTTGTTCTCAGGTGCACGGCCGTTTCTGAGAGTTGCTCTGTCGTTTCTATCGTTACGATCGTTTCTGTTATTTCTGTCGTTTCTATCGCGTCTTTCGCCTCTAGCCTCGCCTGACTTTGCATCTCTGCTTGATGTCTTGTGTTTCTTCTGTCGTCAGACTTCTTTGCCTCAGATGATGCAGGCTTTGCATGCTCTTCTACACGCTTCTTTTCCTCTGCCTTAACCTCATCCAGCTGTCTTTATAATCTTAACACCGATAGGTCTTCTTCCTGAAGCGTTCTGATAGACTGTAGTTTCCTGCTTTTGCTAGTTCAGGCTTCTTCGCTTCCTTCTTAACAGGCTTCTGCCTCTTCCTACTGGCATCTCGCTAGCCTTTGATGCCCTCTTTAGTCTTGAGTGTTCCTTTGATGTCACGTCTTTGCTGCTTGCCACTGCTTTTTATTCTCTTCTTTTTCTTTCTTAACTTCAGGTTCTGCTTTCTTATCGCTTTCCTCTGCTTTTTGATTTCTATTTGCAAAGTAGGAATCGTCAACTATCAGTCTTCCAATAGGAAAACGCTTTCTACCAGCTGCTGGCTTTTGCTGTTTCACTAGCATTGCTCTTAGCCTCACCCTTAGCGTATGCCGACTTAAGCTTTGCAATATCACCCTCGGATAATGTGCTCATATGACTCTTTAGCTCTATACCCAGTCCTGAAGCCTTTTCGAGTAGCTCCTTGCTTTGAACTTCTAGTTCACGGGCAAGTTCAAATACTTTCACTGCCATTAGACACCTCCCTTTCTGATTGAATCAGGTCAATCTCCTTACATATGCTTTCGGCAAAACCCTTGTCCACGATTGCGAATACGCCCTTATCCACATTCCCGGTCATGTGTGAAAGCTCACTAGCTTCTCCGAAAACCCTGTATTTTATATTGTTAGTGACGCATTTCTGCGTCAATTTTCTCTTTGTATTGTCTCCAACATCCGTAGCTATTATCAAAAGTTTTACGCGCCTCTTTGCGATTAGCATAAGTGCGGTGTTATACCCAACCTGGATATTCTTTGACCTTGCGGCAAAACCCATGTAGCTTCTAAACTTGGATTTTTCCATCAAATTCTCCTCTTAGCTTATCTATATTCTCTTGATCAACCTTGTGTCTGAAGACTCTTGCAAACGCCCTCTTCTTGCATGCATTATCAAAGCATTCAATGCTCTTGCCCGCACACCCCTGCCATCCTTCCTTCCTCGCGTAAAGTCAAAGCTGATGTTATCACCTTCGTCTACAAGTCTAAACAGCTCATCCTGAGACTTTGATTCCAGTACAACCTATGCATCCTGCGCATTGGTTTTTCTTTACTCAACTTCTACGACCTCCGCATCAGCTGAATCTTCATAGCTCATATCCTCATCGTAAACTCCATCAGCATCTTCATCCTGATGGTACTGGCTGTGGCTCTTTATATCTATCTTCCAACCACTGACCTTTGCTGCTGGTCTTACGTTTCTGACCTTCCTTACCTATTGCTAGTGAAAGCTGGTAATCAGGGTACTACTACAAGTGCAGCCTTTTCTTCATCGCTATCGAAAACGATGAATGCGTCCTCAACCTTAGCTGGGCTAAGTACGTTAGCGATACAGTTCTTCTGGTTCATCGCTCCATGGAATAACGTCAATCTTCTCTCCATCAAGCTCATTTACCACTAGACTGAACTCTTGCTCCGCGGTTACCAGCGCACGCATGAACCTACTGGGTCAACGTTCTCAAACTCAGTGTAAACTGTCATCTTTGTTCTTGAACCAGCTTCTCTTGCGATAGCCTTAAATCTCAACCCTGTTCCATCTGTAAGTTCTGGGACCTCTGGCTCAAATAGCTTCTTTACAAGGCCTGGATGCTGATCTTGAAAGATATATCTGAGGGTCCTTTAGGGCTGTGCTTAACATCCATGATGTAAGCCTTTAGTCTATCATTTACCTCAAAACGTTCTCCTGAGTACCTGCTCCCTAGGTGGAAGTATTGCCTCTGTATGTCCCTAGGGTCAGCAAAGAGTGTTGCTCCGCTCTTTCTGTGCACAACACCTGTAACAATCTCATATAGACGATTCTTGAAATCATCGTATACCTTTGAGCGCTCAGCTTCTCTGATTCTCTGCACTACTACCTGCTTTGCTGTCTGTGCAGCGATTCTACTAAAGTCCTCTGGTGTAACCGCAAACTCTATCGCATCGCCGATTTCGTATCTTGCATCAATCTCGCGTGCATCATCAAGGCTTATCTCACGGTTTTCGTCCATAACTTCTTCGACAACCTCAAGTCTTGAAAGAACGGAAATATCTCCCGTCTCTGAATCGATGTCAACTCTTACATTATCGACATATGATAGTACCTGTGGTGCTATAGTTGCGCCTATATGCAGCTAACAATGCTGACTCAATTGCCTCTAGAAGAACTCCTTTTTCTATATGTTTTTCTTCCTCAAGCTGTTCGAGCGCGTCTATAAACTCTCTGTTCATTTCTGACCCTCCTATTTATATTTAGTCCCTAGAAGATAACTGCTACGATTAGCCTTAGCAATCTGATCTCTAGGTAGTTCCATATCTTTACCATCTACTGTAATCTTTTACAATACCATCGTTCAGCGAAACAAGCGTTCCAACAAGCTGCTTCTTCTTATCAATAGCCTTATAAAAGCTTGATTTCTATTTCACTGCCGACACATATCTGTCAAAAATGCTCCTGAGTAATAAGTTCTCTGTCCATTCCTGGCAGAGCTAACCTCAAGGTAGTATTCCCTTTTCTATCAAATCCTGCTCATCGAGCTTATCTGAAAGAAATCTGCTGACCTCTTCGCATTCCCTGAGTACCTACATATCCTTCCCTCTTTGTCAATGTATACTCTAAAAAGTAATCAGGTCCTTCTTTTAACAAATTCACATGCCAGAGACTGAGCTTTTCTCTCATCAAAGGAAATCCTGATAAGCTCCTCTGTCACTTCTGTAATCTTTTTCTTTTGCCATTTTCACCCCATACAAAACTTAAAAAGGTGGGAAGGCCCACTCTTTAACAAAATTATCGATTACAATTATAGTACCATAAATTTTATACAATGTCAAATAATCGACACTTTACTCGGATGTCGCTACTACTTATTAGAGCGTCTCTAATTTCCATAAGAAGCTTAACCTCATCTGATGGCTCAGCTGGTGCAGCAGCTTCCTCTGCATCATCTGCTGCCTTCTTCTTAGCAGCTAGCTTATTTAGTCCCTTCATCATTACGAAGATTACAAGTGCAGTTAGTACGAACATGATTACAGCCTGGATGAAGTTACCAACCATTAGCTGAGCGCTTCCAACTGTGATAGAAATGCCTGAGAAGTTGATTCCTCCTAGAATCATTCCGATTGGCGGTGTGATGATATCTGCTACAGTGAGTTAACGATAGCAGTAAATGCACCACCGATGATGATACCAATTGCCATGCTCATAACGTTGCCGTTGCTGATAAACTCCTTAAATTCCTTAATAAAGCTCTTCATTAAGCTCTCCTTTCAATTCCCCAAAATTACCTTACAAACTAAAATCATAAAATTAAATTGTCTATATGGGTATACCCTGATTGTGTATATATTACAAGATTTTTCGAAATGCAATATTATTTTTATGATTGTATGCTCCTACATGAGGTAATTGTAGTATTCCCTTTTGGCTCTCAAAACTATCTCTTCCTAAAACCAGCGCCTTGCAGCCAAAGTTAACTATTCCACCTGACATGAGTCTCACTTTTGATAAGTTGATATAGCAATATGACATGGCCCTGCAAAACTATCATCAAAACTAGGGTGCAATTGCTGAGATTTTTCTCATAATACGATAATGTTCTGCATTCTGTCTCAAGCTTAATCTGCCTTCATCACTCTCTACATAGAGTATCTCATCAAAGCTAACACGTCTTACAACCTTATTCGTCTTATAAACGATATATCTACCTTCCATAACACTCTCCCTAATACATAACATCTTTAAATAGATTATATATTGGTTTTCGAGTAGAATATATGTATGTTTTCCGTCATTTTTGTCCAAAAATCCGTCATTTTGACGTAAATTTGAGACATAATAGTATGAAATCCCGTCAATTTGACAGGTTTTCATACATTTACTACAGATTTTATGTCATTTATACGTGAAAATTAGACTTTATCCAGCATTAACGTCTTTTATGCGTATATTTAAACAGCCTTAGAAGAAGCTTAGCTGAGTCGTCTCTGCGAAGTCCATCAAAGATTCCGTATGCTCTAAGTGACTCTAGAGCTGTGCGATTTACCTTTGATCTTATCACGGCATCTTCTACCGTATCAAAGGCTTCTCCTCATATGCCCTCAACAAATGCTGTTGCAGCAGAACCTCCCATTCCATCTATGACTACAAATGGAAGCAAAACCTCATCATCCTCGACCCAGAACTTAAGAGCCTTGGGTGTCCAAGTTTAGGCATGCGGAACTTAAATCCTCTAGCACACATCTCATAGCAACCTCGTGAGACGAAAATTTCTGCCATTTCCTTAGGTGTCGCATTCTTACCCGTGGTTATGGTTTCTCAATCTTGTTGAGACAAGCTGATGGTCCCTGAAGGATTACTGAGGCATTAAAGTCAGCAGCTACTGAAGTAAAGTGCGTTGCATAAAAACTCCTGTGGATAATAAACCTTATACCATGCCATTCTAAATGACATCATTGTATAAGCAACAGCGTGGGCTCTAGGGAACATGTACTGAATTTTTGATACATGAATCAATGTACCAGTCAGGTACTCCACGATACTTCATGATTCCCTAGAAGCTCGTCGCTAAGCGGCTTATTCTTTCTTACCTTCTCCATAATATCAAAGGATGTCTTGTTTTCGATACCCTCTGAGAATGAGGTAGTTCATGATGTCATCTCTAGTAGAAATTACCTCTCTCATGGTTTGCAGTTCCATCTTTTGATATAGTCCTGCGCATTGTTTGGCCAAATATCTGTACCGTGTGAAAACCTGATATTCTGACTAGGTCAGCAGGAACTTATCAGGCTTAGTATCATCGAGCATCTGGCGTACAAAAGATGTGCCAAACTCAGGTATCGCATAGGTTCCATGCGTAAACTTATAGTTTTCGTCCTTTATATCTAGTGCTTCTATGCCGTTGAAAATGCTGAGAACTTTTCTATCTGTCAGGTCTATTTTGCAACGGGTCAACTCCTGTCATATCCTGAAGTTGCCTTATCATCGAAGGTACGTTGTGTCCTAGGATATCAAGTTTTAGTAGGTTTTGATCTATCTTGTGATAATCAAAGTGCGTTGTTACAACATCTGACTTAGTATCATTTGCGGGTCTTTGCACTGGACAGAACTCATAGATTTCGTGATCTTCTGGAACTATTACAATTCCGCCTGGATGCTGTCCCGTCGTCTTCTTAACACCTGTGCATCCCTTTGCAAGCCTTAATGTATCAAATTTGTTTATCGGAAAGTTCTTTTCCTCTGCAAACTTGAGTACATATCCATAAAGCAGTCTTGTCAGCCACAGTACTTACAGTACCAGCCTTGTATACGTTTTTTTCACGGAAGATTTCACCAACATAGCTGTGTGCTCTCGCCTGGTATTCTCCGGCGAAATTAAGGTCTATATCAGGCTCCTTATCTCCGTTAAATCCAAGGAAGGTTGCAAACGGAATAGTAAAGCCATCTCTCTTCATCTCAGTACCGCACTTTGGGCACGCCTTTACAGGCATATCTATTCCACAGTCGTAGAGATTCATATCTCCCCACTCTAAGTGCTTGCACTTAGGGCATACATAATGTGGCTCAAGTGGATTAACCTCTGTGATTCCAGCCATTGTCGCAGCAAGAGAGACCCTACTGAACCTCTAGATCCTACAAGGTAACCATCCTCCAGCGACTTGTTAACTAGCATCTGTGCAGATACATACATGACCGCATAGCCATTTCCTATGATGGAATCAAGTTCCTTATTGAGTCTTTCTTCTATTTCTGACGGAACATTCTCTCCGTACATCTCATGGACCTTATCCATGCAGGTCTTACGAAGAGTCTCTTCAGCCCCCTCAATCTTAGGTAGGATACTTACCCTTAGGAACTGGCAGAATGTCTGGAGAAATCATATCAGCAATCTTATTAGGATTTTCAACAACTATTTCGTAAGCTATATCATCACCAAGATATGAAAACTCCTCGAGCATTTCTTCAGTCGTTCTCATATATAGGCCCTGACCGTTTTCGGCATCCTTATATCCCATGCCTGCCATGATTATATTTCTAAAAAAATAGCTGACTCTGGCTCATCATAGTGCGCGTCAGTTGTTGCAACTACCATCTTGCCTAGCCTTCTTCCGCATTCCAAAACTCTGCGGTTAAAGTTTCTAAGATCTTCTCTCGACTCGACCATGCGCTTTTCTATCATGAACTGATTGTTAATCAAAGGTTGAATCTCTAGATAGTCATAGAAGCTTGCGATTTCATCAAGCTCCGCATCGCTTAAATTATTTGAGACCGCTCTATATACCTCACCTGCCTCGCAGGCTGAGCCAATAATTACACCCTCCCTATACTTACTTATTACAGATTTAGGAAGTCTAGGCTTTCTGTAGAAAATACTCTATATGAGACATAGAAACCATCTTATATATGTTTTTAAGTCCCTCCTGAGTTGCTGCAAGAAGAATTATGTGGTTAGTTCCCTTCTTCTTGTAGTCTATGCTTCCGTCCTCATTTACGCAGTCGCTATCATCAAAGACATAGCCCTCCATACCGTAAATGATTTTGATATTTATATCATCCTTAGCAAGCTTTGCTGCAGCACTCGCTGCATCTGGAAAACTCTGTACTACGCCGTGGTCTGTAATTGCAACGGCTGGATGTCCCCATCTTGCTGCAGTCTTAACTATGGTTTCGACATCGTTTAGTCCGTCCATAGCACTCATCTTTTGTATGACAATGAAGCTCGACTCTCTTTTGTCCGTCGTAGTTATCCTCACGAAGCTTGATACTGCTCTTCTCTATGCCGTCAATTCTCACAGTTATGGCATTTTCATAGGTATCCCATTCAGGTGCACCTATTGCTTTTGATATATGTTCCTTCTTTCAGAAGGCTATTGATTTCATCCCACTTCTGCATGCTAACAAAGGTCTTTAGACATGTGCTGGTTTTTCTGTCTGTAATTGAAAGAGACATCAAAGAAACATTCTCGTGTCTTACGGTTCTCGCATCCTTATCAAAAGTATTCCTGCAACCAGCAACCTGCTTCTGCTCGGTGAAAGTTCTGCCAGAGGGTAATCTCAAGCGTGATAGCTTTTTCACCCATTATGATATTTCCCTTTGCTGGAAGATCGCATGGTATTTTTCTACGTCTAAATCCGCTATTTCCACCGCCTTGGAACTTCTGTTCCTCAGCCTTAGGTTTTGATGCTGCCGCCTTTGCAGCTTCCTTTGTCTTCTCATTTAGCTCTTTTATTTCGTCGTCGCTTCTCTTCTGCAAGGACTCATGGGCCTCTGCGTAAAAGCTTATCGTCGTTTTTCGAAGACGATTTCATATTCAAGACCTATTTCATTTTTTTATCATCAAAGCGATGCGGCGAGTGCGCTTACCGTTTAGATTCTTACAAACCAGCTCACCAGCTGTGCTTATTACTACTCTTTTCCCTCTATCTTTAGCGAAGAAATGTCTATGCTTCCTGCCACACGTGGTTTTTCTCGTTAAGCTTTCGCAAAACCTTAGGAAGTATTGGTCTAAGAGCATCAGCATCTGAAAGAATAAGATTTACATATGTGTATTCAAATTCGACATCCTTAAGGTCACCTACCGAGTTAAGGATGATACCTTTTATCTTATCCTCATCTTTTGCTGGAACAACATAGTTTAGCCTTACAGAGCTTTAGTATATTTTTCTCCTCAAAATAACAGCGTCGTCAACCTGTGCAACGGCTCTGTCCCTATATTCTTCGCCGACATTATCCCAATCTATATAGTTGTAAAACAATTCCTTCATCGAATAGTTTTCCCCTCGCGCTCATAAATTAGATTGAAGAGCTCATCTATGATGTCCTCTTCCTTTACTGTCTTTACGACCTCTCCTTTTTCGAATATAACGCCCTTATGCATTTCCGCCAGCAACGCCATAATCAGCGCCCTTAGCTTCTCCTGGTCCGTTTACGACACAGCCCATGACCGCTACCTTTTATTCCTTCTCTGACATTCTCATCAGCAAGTCTTCTGTCAATTTTTCGGCAGAGTTCCTCGAGATTAACAGATGTTCGTCCACATGTAGGACATGATACTAAATCATAGTTAGCTTCTCTAAGTCCAATGGTCTCTAAAATTTCTCTAGCAAACAGAACCTCTTCTACCGGATTTGCTGTCAATGATACTCTCATGGTGTCGCTAACACCGTCAAAAAGCAGGCTTCAATTCCTATTGCAGACTTGAGCTTTCCTCTTTTGACTGTACCAGCCTCTGTAATTCCAATATGTATAGGGTGATCTGTCTCTTGTGCAATTAGCCTGTGTGCCTCATAGTTCATCCTCACATCAGATGATTTTAGCGACACGACATATCATCAAAGCCCATATCCTCTATGATAGCAACATTCCTAAGCGCGCTATCGCAAAGGCCTCTTGCCCGTAACCTTACCGTATTTCTCAAGGATATCCTTTTCTAAAGATCCAGGTTTTACGCCGACTCTAATAGGTATATGAGCCATCTTTGCCTCGTTAACGACAGCTCTTACTCTCTCTATACTTCCTATATTTCCTGGGTTAATTCTAATCTTATCTGCCCCAGAATCTATTGCTGCAGAGCAGAGCTTATAATCAAAGTGAATATCAGCAACTATAGGCATGTTTGTCTTGTTCTAAGCTTCTTTAGCGTATTTGCAGCCTCTATATCCGGAATAGCAAAGCCTTACAATCTCGCAGCCAGCATTTTTCTAGCTCTAAGATTTGACTTAGCAAAAAGTCCCTCGTCATGTGCATCTACATTAGTCATAGACTGAATGCTTACTGGCGCACCGCCTCCTACTTTGATATTTCTTATCATTACTGATTTTAAACTCATCGTCTTATCAACCTCATAATGTCATTCAGGTCACAAATACTGTAGCGTCAGCAAAAGAGCCATACCTATCATGTGAACTCTTGCTTCGACCTTATCGCTTATCGCCTTACCCGTAAACATCCTTATTATTACAAAGATTATTCTTCCTCCATCTAGTGCCGGGAAGCGGCAGAAGATTAAAAATCGCAAAGGTTAAGGCTTATCAGTGCTACAAGATATAAGTAGTAGAATATGCCAAGTCCAGCAGCATCGCTAACTATCTTCACCATTCCAACTGGACCGGAAACCTGATTTATTGCTCCTTTGATGTAAATAGCATTTTAAAGATTCAAACAGAGCTTTTGGTCATCTTGACAGTTGATATGCTTCATTCTTGATTCCCGTAAATACAGTTATGGCTTTTCTTTGATACTACACCTATTGCATACCTTCCATCCTTTTTGCTTTGCGGACTAAAGGGTAAAAGTCTTCTCCTTGCCGTTTCTTTCGATGGTTATGGATATAGGCCTATCAGCTTTTAATTTCTTTCTGCAAACTGCTAGCAAACTCTTCCCAGCTATCTACCCTGCTGTCAGAAACCCCTAACGATCTTATCTCTGCTTGGATTCAGATAAGGATGCTGCCACCATCTGTGACATTATTTATCGTCGTAGTAGGTGTTCCAGCATAAGTGCTGCAAATATCATCACGAGAAACGCTGATTAATATATTCATAGCAGCCCCTGCAACTAGAATTATGATTTTCTTCCACCAGCTCTTGTTATTAAAAGCTCTAGGATTTTCCGTTGCCTCCTCGGTATCTTCTCCTTCCATAGCGCAAAATCCACCAATAGGAAACGCTCTTACAGAATCTAAGGTTTCCTTGCCCTAAGCTTCTTTAGGATAACTGGACCCATACCAAAAGCGAACTCATTAACCTGTACGCCACATAGCTTTGCTGCAACAAAATGTCCGAGTTCGTGGGGAAAAATAAGTATTACAAAAAGTAGTATTACTAGAAAAATCGTCATCTATTTATTTCCTTTTATTAAATCGTATGCCATGCTTCTGGCAATTTTATCAGTTTCTAAAATTGAATCTAGCTCAGGTTTCTTAGAAAAGTCTCCTTTGTTTAGGATTTCCTCTATGAAGTCACCTATCTGATTAAATCCAATTTCACCATTTAGGAAGCTCTTCACAGAACCTCATTTGCACCGTTCATGGCAGCAGGTAAAGTTTCCAAGTTTTACTGCCTCTATCGTAAACTTTAGGCATTTGAAGCTTTCAAATCAGGTTTTTCAAATGTCAGCTTTGCACCTTCATCAAAGAAGTTAAAGCGCTGGAACATCCATCTTTAGTCTATCTGGATAAGAGAAGGCAACTGCAATAGGTATTCTCATATCTGGGATTCCTAGTTGTGCAATCACTGCAGTATCCTTAAATTCAACTCCTGAATGCACTATGCTCTGTGGGTGGACGAGAATTTCTATATCGTCAACATTTATATTGAAAAGCCACTTTGCTTCTATCAGCTCTAGGCCTTTATTCATCAATGTTGCAGAGTCTATAGTTATCTTTTTCCCCATGCTCCATTTAGGATGATTGAGGGCCTGCTCTACACTAACACCTGAAAGTTCATCCCTGCTATATCCCCTAAAAGGACCGCCCGAAGCAGTAAGATAAATCTTCTTAATCTCACGGTTTAGGTTCCCTGCATACACTGAAATATTGCACTGTGCTCGCTGTCTACAGGAAGAATTTTTACTCCCATTTCGGCAGCCGAACTCATAATCACTCCCGCCGCCTGCAACAAGACTTTCCTTGTTTGCAAGGGCAATATTTCTTCTTGCTTTAATCGCCTCGTATGTTGGAAGCATTCCCCTCATTCCACTAAGTGAATTCAGGAGCAAATCCGCATCGTATCTGGCTAGCTCAAGGAGCCCTTCTTCTCCGTATGCAAATTCTATATTCCTAGTCTTGTCCTTAAAGTACGCTCTAAGAAGCTTTTGCATCATCAGCTGTTTCAGTCACAACAAGCTCTGGCTCAAACTCTGAGATTTGCGCCTTCATAAGCTCTATGTTTCTTCCGCAGCTTAGCGCCTTAACTGCAAATTTATCACGATTTTCCCTGACGACATCAAGTGCCTGAGTTCCTATAGACCCTGTACTTCCTAAGATGCTGATTCCCTTCATCTCAAAGTCTCCAAATCAAAGTAAATTACATTAGAACAAGTGTTATATAGTGGTATACAACAGGTGCTGTAAACAAAATGCTATCGAATCTATCCATGATTCCGCCGATGTCCTGGGATTAGATTTCCATAGTCGCTTTATACCCATCTTTCTCTTAAATGCTGACGCAGTTAGGGTCGCCACACTGAGAAAAGAATTGCTCTATCACGCCTATTATAAAGCTATGAAGCATATACTGTGGTGCAAAAATTCACTGAGAATAGAGGCAAAGAAGCGCTGCTCCAACAACTCCCTACTGCTCCCTCTATTGTCTTCTTTGGGCTCAGATGACGGACATAGCTTGTGCTTTCCAATTGCAAATCCCGTAAAAATACGCGCATATCGCTTCCAAAAAGCAGATATAAAAATCAAGTAAATAAGTATTCTATGATGAGCCATTCCATCAACCATGGCTACATGGAAGGAAAAGAACTCTACATAAACAATTCCAAGTATTGTTGCAAGAGCATCCTCTACCTTATGCTTATCTATTCTAAATATCGATATACAAGAAGCCATGACAGATGCAACAAGCCATGCTAGAAGGTATTCATCCTTTGATGGAAATACTAAGTGAAGTATGTACAAAGCCACTAGTGAAGCAACTGCAACACCGTAATTAGGATTTATGTCCATAGCCTTAAATCCGTTAAACAGCTCTTTTACACCCACTAGACCTATCAAAAAGCATGCTGCAAGAAGAGGATATCCTCCGATGACTATTAACGCTACTAGAGGTAGCATTGCTATTCCTGAAATTATTCTTACCTTCATTTACCGTTCCTCCTCTTACTTCAGTCTTCCACCAAATCTTCTCTCACGAGTACCAAAGGACTCCACTATCTGCTGAAACTCTTCCGGCGAAAAATCTGGCCAAAGCGTATCAGTAAATGCGAATTCACTATAAGCACATTGCCATAGCAAGAAGTTAGAAAGACGTTCCTCTCCACTAGTTCTGATAATCAAATCAGGATCTGGAATATTCCCGTTCTCATCGCCTGTATATAGATACCTTGAAAGCAGCTCTTCTGTAAATTCTACTGTAGCTCCATGCTCAGCCACAATTCTATTTGCCGCTCTTAAAATCTCAGCTCTACTGCCGTAGTTTAGGGCTATGTTAAACTGCATGCCCGTATTGTCTTTGGTATCATCTAGTGCCTTTTGCATACTGTTTCTTGCTGCCTCAGGTAGAGCCTCATAGTCTCCTAAGACACATATCTTTACGTTCTTTTCGCAGATTTCAGCAAGCTCAGAAGCAACAGTACTAACTAAAAAGGCCAAGATACCGCTTACTTCTTCACTAGTTCTCTTCCAATTCTCTGTCGAAAAAGCGTATACAGTTAAATGCTCTATTCCTAAATCAGAAGCTCGTCTTACTATCTCCTGCATGCTTTTCATTCCGGCATTATGTCCTGCAACTCTTGGAAGAAGTCTCTTTTTCGCCCATCTTCCGTTTCCATCCATTATAATGGCAACATGCCTTGGCAGTTTATTTTCTCCCATATTTTCCTCCATAACATAGGGACTATCCTGCAAAGCGAAACAGCCTGTAATAAATTTCTATAGTTTGCAATCTATGAAAGCCTTAAACTTCCATAAGTTCCTTGTCTTTTTCCGCTATAATCTGGTCAATTTCCTTAATTGCAGCTTCGATAGTCTTCTGTACGTTATCGAGTTCCTTTGCTAGCTCATCCTCAGATAGCTCTCCGCCCTTCTGCTGCTTCTTTAGGTGATCGTTCTCGTCACGTCTCATGTTTCTTACGCAATCTTGCAATCCTCACCCATCTTCTTGATGATCTTTGGCGAGCTCTTTTCTGCGCTCCTCTGTTAGCTGAGGAACTACCAGTCTGATGCACTTACCATCGTTTGACGGTGTGATGCCTAGCTCTGACTTATTGATTGCCTTCTCTATCTCAGGAAGTGAAGAAGGGTCAAATGGTGCAATCAAAAGAGTTCTAGGATCAGGTGTTGATATGTTTGAAAGGTTCTTTAGTGGTGATGGTGTTCCATAATAATCAACTCAAAACCTTATCGAGTAGTGAAGCGTTAGCTCTTCCTGCTCTTACTGTATTCAAATCTGACTTCAAAACCTGCTTACTCTTCTCAATTCTTTCTTGTAAACTTAGATGGCTCATCTCTTCCTCCTAAAATGACTATTTAATTATAGTTCCAATTTTTCGCCACATACTGCCTTCATGATATTGCCTTCTCCAGCAACACCAAATACATGAATAGCTATACCGTTATCTCTGCAAAGAGTTGCTGCTGTAAGGTCCATAACCTTAAGGTCCCTGATCAACGACTTCCTTGAATGTGAGTGAATCATATCTCTCAGCATTTGGGGTTTGTCTCTGGATCATCAGAGTAAACTAGCGTCAACATTCTTTTGCTAGAAGAATTACCTCTGCATCCATCTCAGCTGCTCTGAGTGCTGCAGTAGTATCAGTTGAGAAGAAAGGATTACCCGTTCCTGCTCCGAAGATTACTACCTCCTTGCGTTCGAGCCTGCTGATAGCCTTCATTCTTGCATAAGGCTCAGCTATTTCTCTCATCTCTATGGCAGTCTGTACTCTCGCCTTTACCCCATGTATGTTAAGTGCGGATTCCAAAGCTAAAGCATTCATTACCGTTGCAAGCATTCCCATATAGTCTGCTGTCGCACGGTCCATATTCTCACTGCTACGGCCTCTCCAGAAGTTTCCACCGCCAACTACAATTGCAGTCTCTACACCTAGGTCACAAAAGTTCTTTAATTTGTTTTGCAACAGTATTAGTAGTCTCGTCAGATATTCCAAACTTTTGGTCACCGGCAAGTGCTTCTCCGCTAATCTTGAGAAGTACGCGCTTATAAATTGGTTCCATATATAGCTCCTTATTAAATTTTCATTACAGCTATTATAACATATCACGCGGTCTATTGAATTGATTTTTAGTCTGAAAAACTATTCCTGAGCGTTTAAATGAGTCTATTGCATTCATGGCAGCTGTGCACCCATCAGATGTAGCTGTAACAAGCTGTCTGCGTGCCTTTGATCCTGCAGTCACCAGCAACAAAAATCCCTCTGTCTTTTGTCATGCAGTCCTCTAGCTGATGCGAAGAATCCAGCCTTATCTAACTCTGTTATCTTATCAAAAGCAGCATTCTGAGCTATGTGTCCATAAGCCACGAATATTCCCTGAACTTCAAGCTCTCTAGCTCTCCATTTTCTGTGTTTTCGATTACTAGAGTCTCTAGCTTAGGGCTACCCTTAAGTTCCTTAGGTACACTGTTTAGAAATGAACTCAACATTCTCCTTCTTGCTTAGTCTATCAACAGTAACTTGATCACTCTGAATTTATCTCTTCTGTGAACAAGGTAAACCTTATTAGCAATAGTTGACATATATTCAGCATCCTCAAGTGCAGTGTTTCCACCGCCCATTATTGCAACATCTTTTCCTCTAAAGAAAGCTCCGTCGCAGGTTGCACAGTATGAAACGCCCATGCCTGTGAGCTCTTCCTCTCTATCTATTCCAAGAGGTCTGCTCTTAACACCAGTCGCAAGTATAACGCTCTTAGCCTCAAATTCCTCGCCACCATCTGTAGCAATCTTGAAGATTCCATCTACATTCTTTTCGAGAGAAACAACCTCACCAAATGCCATCTCCGCACCTAGCTTTGTTGCCTGCTCATACATATCGCTCGCAAGCTGAAAACCCTGAAACGATTCCTGTTCCAGGATAGTTTTCAACCTCTGTGTATTTATAATCTGTCCGCCATAGCTTAGTTTTTCTATCATCAAAACGCTTCTTCCACCGCGCACTCCATAAATTGCTGAAGTCAATCCCGCAGGGCCTGCTCCTACTATGATAATGTCGTACATAATATCCTCCTTACCACATATCTTCTAATTTGTTAGTTTTATATATACCCTGTTAGATTTTGTTAAATCTAAATTAAACTCTCATTAATTATCTATCAAAACAAGATTAGCAAGTTCCTTCGTCACGCCTTCAGTCTTTTCTACATAGTTATGTGCAAAATTTTTCACTGCCTCAAGGTCGAAACAAAAGTCTTTTTAGTACCGTCTCAACTTCATCAACATCCTTGCAAATAGCTCCAGGCATATCTTTCTCATAATCAAGATAAAAACTCCTACTCGCCATATAATCACTCAAGGTCAAATGCATAAAAGCACATAGGCTTGTTGAGAAGTGCTGCCTCAAACACTATGGCTGAGTAGTCAGCTATAACAGCAATCTGCAATATAGAGCATCTCTTCAGTAGAGAAGGTGTCGTCTACAATTACACCCGGTCTATCTTCAAGACAAAGCTTCATCAGCGGATGTTTTTGATTACTATTATACGGTCCTCGTAACTTATTTTATTTATTAAATCTTCAATTTCAATAGAAATATCTTATGTTTTTCTAAATGTTGGTGCATACACAATAATCTTTTATCGCAATCTTTAGCTTAGCTTTAAGTTCTTGATATATGCCAAAGATTTTTATCTATTGTACTGCTTAATCTCCCTCAGACATAAGTCTATCAACCCTTGAAGTGAGCCAATTACAACACTTTTTTCTAAGCATCCAAAAGCCTCTGCAAAAGGTTTAACACACGCCTTTCCACTCGCTAAGACATGGGTATAGTTTCTGTGCATTCTCATCGCCTTCGCTAGTTTAGGGCTGCTACCCTCTTCTTCACCATATGCTTAGTCCAAATCTTTTGAGTGCTCCCATGGCATGCCATATCTGGACTACTCTAAGACTTCTTCTCTGTTTTAGCACGCTCACTGCAATGCAGTATGAATCAATTACAACAGTTTTGCTTGTTGCGATATTATACATCTGTACAAAGATATGTCCTATGTACTGAAATCAATGCACCAGGGCTTTTTCTAAGCTTCTTTGATAAGATCTTGACCTCTGTTTTTAGGGCTTTTGCTTTTTCTATCTCTGCTTTGAGCATCAAAATCCTCGCTCGCTGAGTCAGACTGCCTGCTTATCAAAGTGACCTTATCTCTAACTGGTAAAAAGCTTAAATATGCATATATTAAGTTTAAAAATCCACGAAATATCTCAATAGCGAAAAGTCATACTATTTCTTAAACCTTTTTCTTATCTTATTAACATCGTCTTTGGTTAAATACTTCTTTTTAGATGATTCATAAATCTATCTAGCATAGCGTTCACGCGCGCTCTAAAGAGGTCAAATGCACTTGCTGGGATTTTCATCTATAAGTCTCTTTATATGAGCCTCATCTAGCGGCGCAATCATTGTAGATTTACGTGTTCCTGAGCATGAAATGCTTCTCTCAAACAACTAACTGCCCCACTCTTCTCATCGCATACGATTGGAAACTTAGGCTCAGCCATCAAAACAGACTTTCTTATCATCTTGTTTGATACAAAGTAGTCTCTAGAAATAAACATATTTCTAAAAGCCCCGTAACCATAAGCAGGAGTTAATTCTATCTATGTAAGAATAGCTTTCTCCATCAAAAGCTCTTCACCATCACCGATGCACATCCTATCTTCTTAGTCTCTAGCATACTCACATATTTCTAATGGTGTTCTTGGTGAAGAGAAGCCTCTCATCTGCAAATATTACATATTCGCCTAGTGACATATCAAAGGCCTTCTTTATAAACTCATCCTTACCAAGTCCTTCATCGTCGCATATTTTGATATTAGCTTTGCTTGCATAATTATCTGAGATATCATCCTTGATTCGTTTTGATAGAATTATTTCAAAGCGTGGAAACAGCTGATTGTAAAGGCTTGCTACCTGTAAATTCAGGTACTTTGGAGATGACTCCGATGTCAAAATAATAGACACCAAAGGCCCTACCAGCAAGTTCATCTAGCGGAATTAGGCCCTCCTCTAAATTTAGGTCTCTATGTCTCTTGCATAGAGCCTTCCAGTCAGAAACCTGTATATGCTTTTTGTATTCTGCAAGCTTTTCGTTGATTCTCTCAGTCAAATCCTCATCAGCACGCCAAATACCTCTATAGTATCCATTTGCAGTTCACCTTCTATAAATCTGATATATAGAGGTCTAAGATATATGTTTATCTTTGATCTATTGCTCTTAATGTTGCTTTCAGCAAAGCTTGTTCGCCTCTGCAAGAATCCTCTCATGCGACTTTAGGAGGCTTTCCATATAGCTCCCTACTTATGGTCTGTGTTGCAGATGCGCTCTCCCAGAAAGGTCTTTTTATGTAGTTATAGGCTACGACCCACCATCCACAGATTCTCTTTGCCTTCTGCAAAAGCACAAAAAGTGAAGACACCGTCCTCTGCGTTTTTGAGTGGTTCTAGTCTTAAATTATTCTTTATTATGAATTCACGCCTAAACAGCTTGTGCAAATCAGCCCAAGCTCGAATAGATTCTTATCTAGCGGACTGATATTTCTTTGAGAGAAAGCTTTACAGAATGCATATAAAGCAGTGATTCTCCAAGGCTCTTCTCTTCCATAATGCCTATTACAATATCTGCCTTGCGAGTTTCTCCCACCTTGTACATGGAGATAAGCGCTTTTTCGGAACTATATCATCTGCATCATAAAGGCCAGGTAATCTCCTTTTTGCCTCTTCAATTCCACGATTTCTTGCCACTCGAAACACCTGCATTTTCCTGTCTTATATATCTATATCTTCTATCCTTTTGCAGCATAAGCCTTTTGCTATTTCAGCTGATCCGTCGCTGCTGCCATCATCTATAAAAGTACCTCAAGCTCATCAAACTTCTGCCCTGCAATAGAGGTCAAGCGAGTTTGCAAGATACTGTTTTACATTATAAATTGGCACAATTACCGAAAACCTTAGGTGCCCTATATAACTCCTATCAAAATTAAATGTTCCAATGCATTATAGTCTTTCCATCTACTCTTTGCATCTACATCAAAGGCCTCTGCCATGTCATCAAGGCTCGAAATCTCGACTACATTTCCTATGAGTGTATCAAGGTAGCGTGGAATCTCAGGGTGCTTTGCGTACATCTTAAGAACACCTAGAAGTCCGCTCTTCCACTTCTGCTGTTACCGAATATTCTAAGTCCTTTCTCAAGCACCATTCAGTGTTTATAGGGACATTCTTTCACTTACACCCATCAAAGCAATTGCACCTTCAGGGTTTATGTAATCGATGATTTGATTTATAGCATCTCAGAGTTTTTCTCCACCGACGCACTCAAAGGCGTGGTCAAGCTTAAGTGTTTCTGGAATGTGACGGATTTTGTAAGTCTCATCCACAAAACTAAACCTCGAAAGCTTGCCTTCATGAGTTCCAAACACATATATCTTTGAATCTGGATACACGTATCTAAGTAGTAGTGCCGTGCAGTATGCTAGATTTCCATCTCCCCATATGCCTAGCGCATTTCTTCTTCCGTGACTGAACCTCTCGAATCTTTGAATCGTATGGTATGATATGCTACAAATTCTGTAAATGCAAGCACGTCAAGATCGATATCCTCTGGTGCAACTACAACCCTATCCTCATCAAAGAGCAATAAGGTCCTGCATGAAGCCATCGCTTCCGCTTGCTCTGAACATACTGCTTCTGAGATAGTTTTCCTCTATGAACTCATCCTTTTCAACAGGCGTGTTAGGGAATCATAACTACCCTGCTTCCCTTTGGGATATTCTTTGAATTTGAGAATACAACTCGTCCGCAAGACTCGTGTACAAGAGCCATAGGGAAGTTTCTTTTCCATTATCTCAGAAGGTCTAAGTCCTGATAATACCTTTGATCTGCATGGCAGATACTGAAGCCTCAGGTCTTACAATTATTTTATTATCCGCAAGATTTATATCGCTGAACTGAACCTCGATTTTTGCGCGGCCCTGTCAATCGATAAACCGTATTTAGCATTCTACTTCTCCCTTTAATAGAGCTTCTGCAACTGCAATATCGTATGGATAGGTTATCTTGATGTTGTAGTTCTCACCCTTTACTAGGTGAACCTCTTCACCATTTATCAAGAATACCTTGGCAGCATCTGTAAGTATTTTCTTTGTGTCCTCGTCAAGTCCCTCATATAGCTCCATGAGGCTTTTAGCTTTAAAAGCTCTGTGGTGTTTTGACCCTGATATACCTTTGTTCTATCAGGGAATAGCGCTGATTATCTCACCATCCTCGCTTACGACTATGGTGTCTGTAGCAGGAATCACTGTATCGCATGCACCAAAAGCGTTTTTGCCATCTCGATATTATCCCTTATCATCCTATATGTTACGAAAGGTCTAACTGCATCATGAGTTACCACAATAGTGTTTTCATCTATTCCATATTTTTGTCTATAAAGTCAATTGAGTTTACAATGGTTTCATTTCTGACCTTGCCACCCTCAATAACCGTAATCTTTTCATTATCATCTATGTATTTAGCGATAAGGTCTTTAGTATGCTGTAGCCACTGTTTTAGGGCGAGGCTATTACAATTTCCTCAAAGCTATCATATAGGCAAAACTTTTTCTATTGTGTGAATAATAATCGGCTTTCCACCTATGTTCATATACTGCTTAGGTAGCTTGGCATCACCCATGCGACTTCCTACGCCACCAGCTAAAATTACTCCATAAACATTCATAGATTCCATTTCACTCCTGTATGATAATGTAGAGCTAATTATCAATTATTCCTTTCTTTATAATTTTTGGTTATAATTATTCAGATGCTGCGTATCCTGAATTTTTATCAGCTGAATTCTGATACCAGCACTTTCCAAAACTCAAGGCTTCTACCAGTGAGCTCCTTACTCATCAATTCCACGAATTCTTTTTCTGCATTTTTCCATACAGCATATTGGGCTGTGCCCATCGCTCTTACAAATTTTTCTAAAAATCCGATGCAATAGGGTATTATGTCATCGTAGCTCATATCACTTGTAAATGCGTATATTTTTCCGGACCTGCATTCTAATAAAATTGTATATGGATCTCCATTTGCAATTATAATTAAGTCTCTTTTGTGTAGTACCGGATAATCCTCGTATTCTAGATTACGATTTATTAGCCAGCTAAGGCTAGTTTCATCTCCATATCCAAACTGATAGCTGAGAAAACCTAAATTACCCCAGTTATAGCTTAGAATATCCTCTGTAAATACAGAGTCCAAATACTCTATTTCAAGTTTAGACTTTAGCTTTTCAATTTCTATCGCAGAAATTTCTTTTTTTCTAAGTATAATTCCGTCAGTTATTTCCTCATCAAGACCCTCTGTTTCTTCGAGAATCGAGGATATAGTCTCATCTATCGTGAATAATTTCATATATTGATTTCCTCTTCATTAGTCTCATCGTCATGAGCTGACAAAACCATCATCATCACAAGGCATAGGAAGAACCTGCTGACTATGAATACGCTTTCTAAATGACTGACAACTAATGTAAAAATTATCGCTAGGTACCAGTTTCCCCTTTGCATTAGGTCTGCTCTTCTTATCATATAAAACAAAAGTGATATATATGAAGAATCCTATAAATCCAGTCGTGTATATCATAGCAAAGTAGCCACTATGAGGGCCTAATATAGTCGGTCTAAAATGATAGCTTCCATGATATCGCTGCTCCCAGAAACCTTTTATATACTCATTTCTAGAAGCCATCTCATTCTTTAAACTTCCCGTGCCAAATGCCTTCTTATCCATATGTGCAAGCATTGCAGTCTTCCAGATATTATATCTTGCACTACTAGCTCTGTTTAACTTGTATTCTATATTTCCGTAGCTGTTTTCCCACTCAAAGGCAACGCCTGTATCTTGATGAGAATACATAAGGCCATATACCGCACATGTTGCAAACAGCGATGCTAAAAGGGCAAGCAGAGTCAATCTTTTACCTGTTATAGGCTTTATTAGTCTTACAATGCTATACGAAATTAATATACAATCAAAAGCAAGCTGAGCGCTTCTGCACTCGGACTTAAATACAACAACAAGGGAAAAGATACTGTAAAAGGCTTATCATAGTAAAGCTTAGCCTTAGACAAAAGGCTTAGGCATAATTATAAAAAGTAAAACCAATGAAAGTGCCGTCATAATTCCCATGGTATTTGGATTTGTATATAGATATGTAAAGTTCATCTTGCCGTCATTGTAGCTATGTCTCATCAGAAAATCAGCAATTCCGCTTTCTGGCGAGAGCTTATAAACAATATGACAAAAATGCTTCCTAGCAGGTTGAGCGCCAGGTTTATCAAAATTATCATAGGAGCTAGAAATCGTCTTAGATAACTCTTTGATATAATCATCTCATTAATTGCAATTAGATAGACTACCTCAAAGAAAAACAGTCCTTATCGTGCTGTAATCAAAGCCAACGCTCCACCAGCCTATAAGCCTTGAAGCAAGATATATACCAATGATAATAAATGGTCTTGGCTTAAGGTATGCTCTCTCAGCCTTGCAGGCAAAAGAACTTATACAATGCTGCAATTAGAAGCAGACCTCCTACTACAACCTCAAGTCGCTCAAACCAGTTAATAAAAGGCTTTTGATGCAAGTGTGTTAAACAGAATAAAAAGCAGGGAGTATATAGTAACAAGAGCACTAATTACAATGCTCGAAAATCTCTTATCTTTACAGGGTGATGTAAGCTTTAAATTTTCCATCTTATTTCCTCTCATCATCTTCGTCAAAGATCCACTTGCTTACCTTTTCTCTCGAGTGACCATCGCAAGTCGACATAAACTTATCTCCAAAAGCAGCTCGCTTCTCTGTGCAAAGGGTCTTCTTCACGCACTGCTGTTACAAGCTCGTCCTTGTTCCTCCTGAAAGTCTTCCGTAGAGATATTCATCTAGTTCAAAATAAAGGCCTCTTCCGCCTTTTATATTCTTCAAGATCATACATGAAGAAAATCACTGGTCTTCCCGTTATATACCAGTCAAAGATTATCGATGAATAATCTGTTATCAAAATATCAGAAGCTGCTATTAGCTCGTTTACATCTGGGTATTCAGATACGTCTATCATCCCTTCAGGGAGATCAAAAGTTAAAGCCTTCCAGCTTTTTACATTCGCAAGCAAAAGCAGGGATGCCATCTTAGTAGGGACTCTGTACTCATCTCCGATTTCACTCATAAATTGCTTGAGGCGAAAGCTTATCAAAATCATAATTTGCTGCTTCGACGCGGTCCCCCTATATGTAGGCGCAAGAGAATTATCTTCTTTCCGTTTAGACTCAGGAAATGCGCTTATTAGCTTTGATTTTGATTCAGTCTTAAATTTCATCATCAAAAGAGCATATCCTTCGCGGACTTCAAGAACCTTAACCTTATCTACGAAATTCCAAATGCCTCAGCAAAACACTTGCGAACTCCCTCAGCACTCACGAGTGCTCCCTGTATACCTACGATATCCGCTATAGAACTACTCGAGGTTTCATATCTGCCTCTAACCTGCTATATCCAAACTTCTTAAAAGCACCGCTTCCATGCCAAAGCTGAATCAACTTTTGTCCATCTCTAAAGCTTCATCGTGCTTGTAAGTCCATAAAAATCATCTAAAATTATGTACTTGCAACTTCTCATAGCCCTGCAGATAGCTTTAAATTCAGAAAAAGCTGATTGCTTTTCTCCTATCTCCTCTGCAGAAACTCTGTATTCTAAGGTCAAATTTTTCCCTTCTATATAGTCTTTAATCGCCTTTGAGGTTTCCATCTAGGCTTTCGTGTGCGTCAGTTAGAAACACTACGCCCTTATCGTCTAGCTTTAAAAAAGCAGGAGCTATGCGATTATATATATAAAAATATGTAAGCGCTAAGGCTTTTCTAATCTTTCGCATGCTCATCTATGTAAAAACCTCTCTTTGATTATACTCTTCAGGAAGGCAAACTCGTCACTATCTCTGAAAATGATATATAGCAAGATATTAGGTAGTATCACACTAATAACTAGCTTTATCAAGAATGCAATAAAACTATGCCCTGGCACTAGGCTCACTGCTCCGTAGCAAACACCTAGTATTGCAAAGAAAACCAGGCTGAGCTTTAGGTAGTTTTTGTAATAAGGCATAACACTCTTATGGAATCCGTACTTATAAAGCACATAAGGCTCTATCCAAGCACATGTTGTCACCGTGCTAACTATGGTTCCAAGCAAAACTCCAGATACCCCAAGCGGCTTAACTAGCACAAGTGAAGCACCTAGATTTATGAGCGACTCATATATTGGCATATACTTGTTATACCAATATAGACCCTTTGCGTTTTTGAATGTCTGAGCACTGCTACGCATCCCAGTAAAATATGTCTTCATAACTATGAGAAGAACTACACCCGTTCCAAAGACAGTATCCTTTTTGACCCAGATATCGTTGATAAATGGATTTAGCAGGTTAAACAGGCAGCAGCATGCAAAGCTATATAGCCAGAAGTTTATGAAGAAAAACTCTCTTAAGTGCCTTCTCCTGAGTTTCAACATCCTCTAGAGCAGCAAGATTTTCCAACGCTTGCAGAAATCGCTGTGAAAAACTTGCTGATAAATACAGTAACCGCGTTAACTATCATCGTGTAGTTAGCGTATATTCCTGATATAACAAGGCCTATGAACTTTGATATAATAAGATAGTCAGTTGCAAATACTATAATGGTTCCAATCTTGTGGAAGACCATGGCTAGAGTATTCTTCTTAATCTCAGCAAATATATCTCTAGGAAGTGCAATTACATCTTTTTCCTTTAGGTAAGGATAGCGCTTATCTGCAATACGTGTGATTGATATGTTCTGTATCAAAACAAATAATATTCCCACTAGCATAAAGCCTATGTAGTTTCTACTCATCACTAGGATAAGCACCTGCACAATAACCATGAGAATCTCGCAAATTCCGTTATTTAGCGCAACTATATAGTTATTCTGCCTTGCTGAAACATAGGGCGGACTTATACGAGAAGAAATATGAAACTGCAGTATTAACAACATATAGAACATATATCAAATGAAGATTCAGAATATCTGGTTTTTCCTTTATAAAAATCAATAAAAGGTGTCATCAAAAGGCCAGCGGCTAGGGACAAATCCTCCTACTCCGATGTAAATCCTCTTGTAGAACCTCATTATTGACTTGATCTTACTTATTTCGTTTTTGGCAATTGGTGAATAAAAGGCTAAACACTATAGCTTCACCTATACCTAGTTCAGCTAGGGAAAGAATCATTAACACATTGCTGAAAAAGCCCTGAAAGTCCGACGTACTCATTTGATAGCATATAGATAATTGCTGTACGGGAAAAACTGGCACAAGATGTGTACCAGTTGTAAAATCCATGCTATCTTGATATTTTTGGTCGACTTTTCTATACGCATGATTTTCCTTTATCACCTTGATTTTTGAAAATGTGACTAGATAGTTAAGCCTTCATTTTTCGTCTATGTAAGGGTGTTTTTCCGAACATCACAAATATCTATTAAATTATATTTCAATTGTACTTTTTGCGTCAAATGTGGCAGCCTGTTAAAAGCTATTTTACGCATTTTAAAAGTGCAAGAATTAGCGGAACAAATATCGGTACTAATGCTGAAAGCACAAGGCCTGATATAAACGAGTATACCGCGATGTTTCCACTCGTTGATTTTTCTACGATTGGAAGGCATACATCCATGGCTGCAGCGCCAGGTAGCGCAATGGTCTCAACATATCCAATTTTTCTTAGCAACAAGTGGAATAAATATGATTCCAAGTATTTCTCTCATAACATTGTGCATGAAAGCAACTGCACTTGCTTGAGCTAGCCCTGCCTCTAGTATTATTCCTGGAGCCAGTGAATACCAACCAAATCCAGCGCCAACAGCGAGCATTTCTTTCACTGAAAGCGGAAGTATCAGTCCGCATATGAAGGCTCCTACAAGACTTCCTATTGCAATTGCAAATGGGAAAATCAAAACACGAAGTCCTACCTTACGGAAATTATCTATAACCGTACCATCAAGGCCAAGGTCTAGTCCAACTAGTGAAAGCAGTATGCAAAGCCCTATTTGAATAGCGTGTCCTGCTATTGTATTAAAGGTATCATAACTATCAAATACCTTATCTACAAGAGCAAATCCACATATTAGACCGAGGATGACAGAAGCTATTATAATAAGAGTCATCTTGTCAATCTTTCCGCCATCAACATTAGAATTTTTCTCCTTATTCATAGCATCCTTTGGTTTATCAGCTGAAATAAGAAGACCATGCCTATCTATTCTTAGAACCTTCCTAGCAAGGAATACAGCTATAATTGAAAAATACGAGTATGACCACTGTTACTACAAGCGAATACACACCTATGCTTCCGAGATTTTTCGATAACCTCATCGTTAGCGCCCATTCTTGAGCCCATAGTTAAAAACAAGTAGAACTATAGCTACCGTCTGAAACTTGCCCGTCCACGCAAGCTTCTCCTTCTTATGTCTAAGCTTGCTACCGATAAAAATATCCTATGGCTGCAAGAATGACATAGATAATCAAATCACGCATTGAATTCTCTAAGCTGTTCTTTCTTTTCATTCTTAAATTCATCAAAATAATATCCCATATATTTTACCATTTTTGAAGCTTTTAATAAAGCTAAAAAGCGAAATTTAAGGAAGTTGCAAATAGGAAATTATCAATTAAAAACCGGGTTTCCCCGAGTTAATAATCACTTGACTACTTCAAGAATATCTCTTATGTCATTTACAAGGTAGTCTGCGCCCTCAAATTCCGCCATTTGTCCGTAGCCATAAAGGCAGGCAGCAAAGCTTCCTCCACATGACTTTGCACACTCAAAATCATGATATCTATCACCGACTACAAGATAAGGTCCTTCAAACTCCTCTGTAATCTGCTTTACTATCTCAGTCTTTGGCTTAAATCCATAAGATTCGCAGTCATAAAAACGGTCAAACCAGCGCTGCATTTCAAACTCTTTCCAATGTGCTTTTCGGTAAGATATCTTGCAATTGCTGAGGATTAAGAGCTTATATCCAGCTTGCTTTAACTTTGTCAGTACATCCCCTGCACCTTCATACCAAAGAGCCTCATGTCTTTCGATTTGCTCAACCATCATGGCTCCAATCATAGCACTCGCCTCATCCTTATAAGTTTGAGCAAGCTCAGGCAAAAACTTATCCCACATCTCCTTGCTATTTAGGCCTAGCCAGCTTGCAATTTCAGATGATTCTATGATTCTCTCTTCTGCAAGATTTTGATCTACAAGCCACTTATATGCCTTGCGAAATGCCGGTTCATATATTCTCAGCGTGTTGTGTAGTATCTCATCATAATCAAATATGATTGTCTTTATCATCATATTACCTTTTTAATCTATCAAAACATGCATTATAGCTGCTTTTAGAAGGTTTACCATCTCAATTGCTGACAGTGCGCAGTCATAGCCCTTGTTTCCTGCCTTGCTTCCGGCTCTCGCTATAGCCTGCTCAATGTTTTTCCGTTGTAATGATTCCAAATAGTACTGGGATTCCTGTAGCTAGCTCAACCTGTGCAATTCCTTTTGCGGACTCGTTGCAAACTAGGTCGTAGTGAAAGTATCTCCGCGTATAACTGCGCCAACACAGATTACCGCATCATAGTTTCCTGACTTAGCCATCTTCTGAGCTGTAAGTGGAATTTCAAATGCTCCAGGCACCCAAACAACTGTGATATTATCCTCTTCTACACCATGTCTAACTAGACCATCGATTGCTCCACCAGATAACTTATTTACAATAATCTCATTGAATCTTGCCGCAACTATGCCCACTCTCATTCCCTCAGGTGCTATAACTTTTCCTTCTACCAAATTGATCACTTCATTTTCATCCTCCTATTTTGATTATGTTCTTTTATAAATTAATTTCCTTAAAAATATGTCCCATCTTATCTTGCTTTGTCTTCATATATAGAAAATCGTATTTCTGCGGCTGAATTTCTAGCGGAACTCTTTCTTTGATCTTCAGTCCAAAAACCACCTAGTCCATAAACTTTCTCAGGGTTGTTGTAAGAAGTCTAAGTGACTTTACACCTAGGTCAGATAATATCTGTGCTCCCTACCCAGTACTCTCTAAGGTCTGGCGCAAATCCAAGCCTTACATTGGCTTCTACTGTGTCATAGCCCTGCTGCTGAAAGCGCATAAGCTTTGATTTTGTTAATTAACCCTATTCCTCTTCCTTCTTGTCTCATATATAGGATTATTCCTCTACCCTCTTCCTCAACTTGGCGCATTGCTGTCTGAAGCTGAAGACCTGCAGTCACATCTTAGCAGAGCCAAATGCATCACCTGTGAGGGCATTCTGAGTGAGACTCTGCAAAGCACATTCTCTCCATCTCCGATATCCCCTTTAACTAAAGCCACGTGGTGCTCTCGTGTAATATCGTTGATATATCCATGTACCTTGAAATCGCCATACTGTGTTGGAAGGTCTGCAACTGCTTCCTCTCTCACATGTCTTTCGTGAATTCTCACATAGTCCTGTAAGTCGCTTATTGTGATGAAGCAAAGCTTATGTTCCTTTGCGAGTTCCCAAAGCTGAGGTGTGCGCATCATGGTTCCATCTTCCTTCATGATTTCACAGCAAACTCCACATTCTTTCAATCCTGCAAGCCTCATTGGGTCTATCGTTGCCTCTGTATGACCGTTCGAACTAGAACCCCACCTCTTCTTGCAACTAGTGGAAATACATGTCCTGGCCTTCTAAAAATCCTCTGGCTTTGATGTTTCATCGACACACTTCATTATTGTATGCGAGCGCTCCGCTGCCGATATTCCAGTAGTCGTTTCGACATGGTCTACTGCAACTGTAAATGCAGTGCTATGGTTATCGGTGTTTTCTGCTACCATAGGAGGGAAATTTAACCTTTCAGCAAGTTCCTCACTCATTGGCGTGCAGATAAGACCTTTTCCATGTACAACCATGAAGTTTATATTCTCTTGCGTTGCAAACTCTGCACATATATGAAATCTCCTTCATTTTCTCTATCTGGGTCATCGGTAACTAAAATTACTTTTCCATCCTCTCAAATCCTGAAGTGCTTCTTCTATTGTGTTGTAATTATATTTTTGTGACATAAGACATATCCTCCTATTCTAAAAATCCAAATGTCTCAAGAAATTCCATAGTAATTTTTGATTCCTGTTTTTCAGGTTTACTCGTTTTGATGCCTAGTAAGCGCTCTACATACTTGCCTATAACATCGTTTTCTAAGTTAACTATATCCCTGCATTTTTTTCCAAGCAGCTAGTTTCTTCTCCTGTATGGTATGACCGATACAGCAAAGCTGGATTCATCTAATTTTGCAACCGTAAAGGCTTATTCCATCTATGCAAATCGAGCCCTTTTCCACTATCAAATGCAGGATGTCCTTTGAGGTTTCAATCCTTACCCATATAGCATTTTTCTTCGCGAATCATGGATTTAATAACCCCAGTTCCATCTATATGTCCGCTTACTATATGTCCCTAAACCTTCCATCTGCAGCCATTGCACGCTCTAGGTTTACCTGACTTCTGCCTTGCAGCTTCCCAGACTGCTTCTTCTAATAGTCTCTGCCATTACATCCGCTGTGAATCCGTCAGGCTGAAGAGATGTAACCGTTGAGCACACTCCATTTACTGCAATACTATCTCCGATTTTTGTTCCTTCCAAAACCTTTCTAGCTTTTACCGCTATGACTCCCGATTCACCACCAAGCTGCATGTGAGAGACTTTTCCTTTTTCTTCTACAATCCCTGTAAACATTGCTCCTCCTCTTTCATGCATACCTTATATCTTATTTTGATATCCTCGCCTATCTGTTGAACTTCTAAGTATCTTAGCTTAAATGCATCTCTTGGTACTTCTACTCCTATGCCTTCAACTGGACTCTTGCTACTTGCTCCACCAAATATCTTTGGTGCAATAAAGAGCTTGAACTTCATTTACTATGCCTGCCCTTAGAGCACTGTCGTTCAAAGTTCCTCCTCCCTCAAGGAGTATGCTATCTATGCCTTTATTTCCAATGAATGACATCAGCTTATTAAGGTCTATTCGCTTATCATCACCCAGGCAGCAAACCGTCTCTATACCCGCATCATGAAGTATCTTCAATTTCTCTTCTGCATATGTAATATCTGAATATGCAATTATTGTTTGCTGCTTTTTTGCGCTCTTTACAATCTGGCTATCTAGAGGAATTCTTAACTTGCTGTCACATATTATTCTGACTGGACTTTTTTAGATTTTTCCACTCTAGTGTTTAACATCGGATCAGTCCGCAATCACAGTTCAATTCCGACCATTATGCCCATATATCTATGCCGCATATACTGAACTTCTCTTCTTGCCTCTTCTCCAGTTATCCACTTTGATGCACCTGTCTTTGTTGCGATCTTCCCATCTAATGTCATCGCATATTTCATAATCACATAGGGCTTTTTAGTTTCTAATATATTGGAAGAATATTGGGTTTAACTTGTCACATTTCATCCCTCATATAATCCTCGACTACAGTAATTCCTGCCGCTCTTAATATCTCTACACCCTTTCCTGCAACCTTTGGGTTTGGGATCTCTTGAGCCTATGATTACTCTTGCAATCTTTTGCTCTATAGTAGCCTCTGTGCATGGCGGAGTCTTGCCGTGGTGACAGCAAGGTTCAGGCGTAACATACATAGTTGCTCCATCTGCAGACTCAGTAAGTGATGCAATCGCATTGCGCTCAGCGTGAAGCATGCCGCATTTTTCATGATATCCTTCTCCTATGATTTGACCATCCTTTACTATTACTGCACCTACCATAGGATTTGGATTTGTCCAGCCTTCGCCTTGCCTAGCTAGTTGAATTGCTCTTTGCATATACTTTTGTTCTATCACCTATATGCCTTCTTTCTTTTTGTTTTGGGGTATATAAAAACCCTGTAAAAATATCTACAGGGGTAGTGCAATTTCTAATGTACAAACAAAAATCTCATACACCTATGATAATCTTGTAAAATAAAAGCTCTGAAATGGAATCCCATCTCAGAGCAAAGATACTACATCATTATCACAAAAATAATTGTACCATCATCTTCTTCCATCCAGACTATACTGTCGCTCCGGAATCTAACGGATCGATTTGCCTTTCGGCTCGTAGGGCTTTACCGCCGGTAGAGAATTACACCCTGCCCTGAAGATATCTTTTTAATCATAATACTTTATTTTTGGTTTGTAAAGTACTAGTTAAAATTTTTATTTGTGGTGCTCACTTATGCTCGCCACTGTGCTCACCCTTATGATGTCCACATTTGTGCTCGCCCTTGTGGTGTCCGCACTTATGTTCACCGCTGTGGTGGCTACACTTTGCACCTTTGCCATGCTCTAGTGTACCAGCTGAAGCTTTTCTACAGCTTCATCACAGTCACCGCTTACACCTGCGTATAGCTCAATTCCTGCTTCTGCTAGGGGCAATCTGAGCGCCCTCTCAATTCCACTACAGATGACTGCATCTGCTTCTGATTCCTTTAGTAGTCCAGCAATTGCACCATGTCCACCCTCAGCTACTTCAACTAGCTTTGACTCCTGAACCTTGCCCTCGTTCACATCGTAAACCTTAAAAGCTTTGCTGTGTCCAAAAATGTCTAAAAATCTTACCATCCTCAAATGTTACTGCTATTCTCATTGTATTTTCACCTTTCTTATCAAAAATTCTCATGTGCAGAGCAATTTCCCTGTGCGCATCCTCGTTTAAATAACGAGCATCCTTGCTACAGCAGGAATCGTCTGAAACTATATAAAGAGTCTTTCCATAGACTATGGAATCTGCAATTTTCTTGCTGCACAGATTCATAGATAGCTGTTACCGTAGTCCTAGAAACATCCATTTGTTTCGCAGCTTCCTCCTGATTTAGTCCGCAGCTATCGATTAATCCGCATAGCTTCGTATTCATCTAGGTAGATCTCCACACTATCATCATTTCTAACATCCTCCGGTGCAAAGCACCTATATTCTGGAATGACACCTATCTTTCTACTTCTTTTCTTGGTCTTTGCCATGATTTTCTCCAAAAATAATTATTGACATATGTCTATAATATACTATTTTCGACATATGTCAATATTGAAATTCGCTATTTATTTATAAAGTTTATCTATATTTGTTTTCAAAGACATCGTTAATTTCGTCTATTGCCTCTGAAATTTCAAGCTTTTATGCTCCATGTATTCGAAGCATCATCCTTCTCTAAATTCGTATATGCAAACAGGAGCTTTCAATAGCTTTGATATATGAATTCATCAAAACATATAACTCGTTTGCACTAGATGGAACTTCGTCAAGATAATTGAAAATCTTTTTCTATTATCCTATTAAAGCACTCCGTTTTAATATCGAATTCATCGCCAGCAAGATTTTTACATATATCTACATCCTTTGAAATGCCTCTCCATCCTCTCTTATAGCTACTGCCATCTGGGACTGTAGTTTTCTCATCTTTAACATCTACTGATACATTAGAGCTATTTCTATACCTTTTGATATATGAGTATCTGCTGTACATTCTGTCCGTCAAAATCAGAGTTTTAAACTCATCATCAAACCTTGCATAAGGAAGCATTCCATCATCTATCATATTGTGCAGATTCAACAAGGTCTCCTCGTAACTTTCGCCTGCATACTCAGCCAGTTCATTAACTCCGTAATACTCCTCTGGACCTATTATTTTGGCATACTTATCAAAGGTTTCTATAAGCTTTTAGTTTCCTCATTCCAACTGCGAGAGAAATAGAGGCAAGCGGCTGCTACAACTATTAGGAGCATCGAAAGTCTAACTAGCATCATTATGCCTAGAAGAAAACCCGTAAGACCTATCGCGATACAAGAAATTGATGAAAGTACTGTAAGCACAATAGAAACTGCTATTGCTAGGGTCACGAGTCCTGAATTTGGTTTCTTCATGCTGAAGTATGTCGTTTTAGATTTATCAAAAATCACTATAGCTTCTACTATAGTTTGTGTATGTTGTTTCCTTGCCAAAGAATAAATCGATTTGATCGCTTTATATCCCTGCTCAGGGTCCTAAAGTTTTCACTCTGTACCGCTGAGTTGACTGTGTCTAATATTCCGTCACCAAGGTTAATAAGGCGTTTTATCTGTTCCATTTCGCTCTCCGATTAGCCATTAATATTTTGTTCATTATACTTTTATATAAGTTTAAGTCAACGACGGTCGTGATTTCCCTTTACTCATGTCAAATTATGAGTTTCTAATATAACCAAAAAAGACCAATCTGCAAAGCAAATTGGTCCGTATTAACCTTATTCTATAGTTCTTCCTTTGGATACTTCTCAGAAACCCACTCCTGAGTGTATTTGATGAACTCCTTGGTAGAAGCCGTAAGGTGATTTTGGTTCTTAACTGCAATTCCTAGAGTTCTCTGTTCTCCAGAAACAAGAGGTCTAATCGCAATGTTTCTCGATGTCTTCTCAACTATCATCTGTGGAAGCAGTGTAACGCCAAGTCCCTTCTCAACCATTGCTACAACAGCATAGTCGTTCATCTCAGCAAATCTTACATTTGGCTTAACCTTATGCTTGTTGAACACCTCAGCAATCTCGCTAACATCGCTGAAGGAACTGTCATTAAGCTTGATATAATCATACTTAACTAGATCAGTCAATAGCAATTTTCTCCTCTGCAGCAAGCGGATGGTCTGCTGGAACTACAGCAACCATAGGATCCTTGTGTAGTGGATATGTAACAAATGGAGTTTCCTCTGAAAGGCTCATAAATGCACAGTCAACCCTGCCACTGCGAACCCAGTCCTCGCTCTCTATATCCGAGCCATGAAGAAGCTCAAAGCGAACTAGCGGATAATCCTTCTCAAACTTAGCAATTATGCTAGGAAGCCACTGAACAGATACGCTTGTAAAAGTTGAAATTCTAATTAGCCCTGACTCAAGTCTATGTATGTCATTCAGCTTGCGATATAGATTGTCATATGACTGGCATATCTCCTCAAAAGTAAGGCATTAACTCCTCACCATCAGCAGTTGCATATGCACCGCTCTTTTCTCTTACAAGAAGCTTAAGGTTGCAGTCTGACTCAAGTGAGTTAAGCAGATGCGTTATTCCTGACTGAGTATATCCCAAATCCTCAGCTGCACGAGTAAGATTTTCCGAGTTCAATTGTCTTCAGGAAAGCCTGATATTGCGAAATACTCATTAAAACCTCCAAATATACGCTAAATTCTAAATTAAATTAGTTAAGCTAATTATTTTGATAATAAAACAGTGCTTTTACTAATTGTATATCCCAAATTATAATTCTTTTGCTTTAACAAATCAATAGATAAAAATTCAAAGCTGTCTAGCTATTGAATTTCCCTAAAAATCAGCACTTGCATACTCATATGAGTTTTTAGTTCATCTAGTCTAGCAGCTCATAGCCTAGGTGATTTTTATTTTTTTGAAGAAGAAGACTCTGTGCATAGATATCTGCTGTTCCACCAGGACTTAAATTCATCTCGATAAAAATATCGATCAAGCTCCTCTAAGGCATTTACAAGCTATCATCATCTAGCTTTCTAATCCTTCTCGCCTCGGTCCTAGCAAGTGCTAGCCCCTTCCTACCACCTCTATGTATCAAATTGCTATCATCAGCTTTTTCTAAAACAAATAAAAAGCTTCTCAGTTTGGCAGTCAAAAGTGAGCTTACCGTATTCATCAACTAAATCATCAAGATAACAAGCCCCAGCAAAGGCTGTAGGAAAACCCCTTCATGGCCTCATCCTCTGCGCCACATCTGCCGAAAGTCTCTCTAGCTAGTTCTCCATTTGATTTTCCAATCGATATTTTTGCAGTTTCTATATGCCCATTACATTCTGATTCGCTAGTGCATTTCTTCAGCTCAAAAGGCCTTTTCGCGATTTTTCGCGCTTTATCTCCTAGACTTTCCTCCATGCTTTTAGACAGTTTCCCTAGGGCAGAAATCAAGATACCCATTCCATATATTGCACCCCTATGAGTATTAACACCAGAAGTGAGGCACATCATCTTTTCTTCTGCTTCTATTCCTAGATTTCTAAGCTTTTATGAAATTCGTAAGTATTTGACAAATTCATATCAAAACCTAGACGAAGCGCCTCTTCAAAAATAGCCTTCTAAAGACATCGCACTTCTAAAGCATCATATCAAAGTCCATATCGCTGTGAGCACCGCAGTTTCTTTTGATCTACAAGACCAGGCTTTGGGGTTAGCTCAAGTTCTTCCTTTAGTGCACTTACAGCTAGCTTTGATATCTTAGCTGATGCAAAATCTAAAAGTAAATTCTGTGTCTTAAACACCACCTCGTCAAGGCCGTGAGCCCTTGCTCTACTGCATTCAAATACAGGTCCTCCACATACGAGGCATTTTCGGCCTTTTTGCACCAGGCCTTCTAATAAGCATTCCTATAGCATCTGTAACATCTAGGGTCAGAAGTCTTCCGACTGGAAGTTCCTCCTCTATTGCAAGGCACTTTGACTTAACATATTCTGCTTCTAAATCAAATACAAGTAAAGCAAAACACCCTGTGAAGTCACGCTTCACAAGGCTTTTTTTCGGTTCACCCAGCTCCATAACGAGTCTAGAATATCCATATTCAAAGGCTAAAATCTACTAAAGGACTTCTCTTGATTTCCCCAGCGATATTCATTGAAACAGATACGACCGGCATTTTATATCTATCTATGAACTCTGACTTAAGAAGCGCATTTTCATCTCTTGACTTGAGAAGTTCTGCTAGCTCTACCTTCCTTATTTCGTACATAGTTTTGAAAAACCTATTTTATCATACCTGCCATATGCTCGTTTACGCTGTCTAAGGACTTTAGCTTTTTCTAGAAATTTTCACCAACGCAGCCAACCATTAAGTAACGCTTGTTAATAACGTCATAGATGAAGTGGTGAAGAAGGTGAAACTCATAATCATCTTGGTGTTTGAAACATGAGTACGCGGTCCCGTACAAGGGATGGATAATGTCTCCAATTTTTGATGTGGTTATCATCGTAGTATGAAACTGGTATTTCCTTTTTATGACATCATTAACCTTATTTTCTAGCTCTACAAGATCGAAAGTTAGGCTGATAATCTGGGAATGCCACTATGAAACCGTGCCTGATGTCATCGTGTGTACATCTTAAAATTTCATCCTTAGGCATGAAGTACTCGCAGATATCCTCTGCAGTATGCGCCATGAGTCTATATGGAAGAGATGTGTAGACCATCTTGTAGATTTCCTCAGGAAATGGACCAAAAATTCTAGGTCTTGTCAAAAACGATTTCCTCTCCAACACCAATTAGAAGGTCAGCGTTCATATTAAGCATAGGATATACGATATCAAAGTGCTCAACGATTACGCGCTTTTCCCTTTTGATGGCCTGAAGAATCGCTCCTGCCAAAACTGAAAGCTGATGAAATCCCATCTCAAATCGAATATCAAGATGATAAGTATGCGGTGTGAAGAAACCTTGCTCATAGTCCTGCTGAAGAATAGGTAGCGGTCTAACATTCACTCCGTCATCGTCGTTTGTCAGCTCAAGGCCTGGGAACATTCCCTTTATGAGCGCACTCTTTTCCTGATCCCAGCCTCATAATAACACCAATGAGCTTATCAAATGGTGAAAAGGTACTGCTGCGCTAGCTGAATTCCAAGCCCATAAATTCTCGACCTTCCTCTAGGGTGCATAGTATGTAGTAAACAGGTGACTCCTTAACTTATCGCTATGTTCCATATTATCTCCTTTTCTCTATAATCTCCTGCGATTTTGCAGATCGCATCCGTCTATCAAAAATTATCTCTTGCTCTTTTTCATTAGAAAATCAAAAGCTTGCTTTCTGGCAAAAAGTAACCTAAGCTTTTTGGCTTACGTCCTGAGCATCTGCCTTAGCATCTTTTAGTTCATCAAATAGCACTCTTACCCTGCTTGCGCTAATCAGCTCGCCTAGTGCCTCTGCTCTTTCGACTTCTATAGCTTCTATACCCTTTTTCGGCAAGTAAATCTTCATCGCCTCATTATATTTTCTTGTCGTTTCAGACGATGGCTCGCTTCCGAAGAAAGCGCTTTGATATACCAAGCTCTTTAGCAAATATCCCGCTGAAGATTTCAAGATCTAGCTCGCATTTGATGCGCAGAAACCTCCATCTTATCTTTGATGAAGTACTGCGGAAAGCTTGCCTTTTGACACAAGAGTATGGCCCCTGTTTGTACAACAAATACATTATCTAGGTCTGCACACCCCTTTTTTTACAAGTTCAAACCTCTCCTCAAAGCTAAACTCGCTAGCCTCCTCTGATACGACAAATACATATAGGACATCGCACTGTTTTCGCGGCTTCTTCTATGAGGTATCTGTGGCCTAGTGTAAAAAGGATTGCAGTTCATGACCGCAGCTCCTCTTATCTCAGCAGGTGAGAATTTATCAAATGTTCTCCCTTTTCGGCATAGGCCTTTTCTATCTGATTAATAGCAAAACGCTTGGCCTCGCCTTTTTCTCTTTCTAGAGAACTACATCCTTTGTTTTTGCAAGTCTATGAAAGAATAGCGACTCAAACAAAAGCAGTATTCTCAGGCTTGGTATACACTAGCAACTCCCTTCACTCCATTTTGGAAAGCATCCTGCCATAGAGTTCCCATAAAGCGCGCTCATATACCCGCTTCCTCTAGCCTCTTCGCTGACAGCTATACACTTTAGGAGATATTTAGCTCTTGAACCAGTCGCAACCAGCTTTCCATCCTCCAAAATGCAGACGGTGAGTATCAATATCATTGTCTAAATCAAGGCCTGAAGATGCTAGAAAAGTTTTCACTTTATTAAGTTTACTTTTGGCCTTCTTTAGCGCCTTTTTATGATTTCTATATCCATAGCTGCTCCAAGCGATTTTTTCTTTGATGTTCTATTTATAAACCTTAGTATATCCTAAAAAAAGATATTTTGCAAATTGAAAAATGATACATTGTATTATATAATATCGGTAATTGATATAATACAATTATGTAACAATGTCTACTGGAGGATATCGACATGCCTATGATAAAATCGTAAGGCCTGCGCTGGAACCTTGGAATCAAGCGACGTTTATGTAGAGCTTGAGCCTAGCGTTTCCGGTATGAAGCTTAATCTAGAATCAGCAGTCATTGAGCAATTCAGCGAAGCCATTAGAAGCGCTGTGCTCGATGTCATAAACGAGATGAATATCTCAGATGTCAAAAATAAAAGGTCGTTGACCGCGGTGCTCTCGACTGTGTAATTCGTGCACGAGTTGAAACTGCGCTTAGCAGAGGAATGGAGGCTCACGATGCGTAGATCTATGCTCTTTGTTCCGGGCAATACCCCAAATCTGATTATAAACAGCAATTGCATGGGAGCTGATGCGATTATCTTTGATTTAGAGGATGCTGTTGCACCCTGCGAAAAGGATTCAGCAAGGCTTCTAGTTCGCAACGCTATAAAGTATATGAACTTCTCAGGCATCGAGATAGTCGTAAGAATAAACTCATTAGATACAAGCTTTTTGGAAGGAAGACCTAAATCAAATACTTCCTTCCGGACCAAATATTATCATGCTACCTAAGACATCATCTGCTAATGATGTTGCCGTTTTGAGCGCTTACCTTAGAGTCTTTGAAGAAAAAAACTCGGTCTAGAGTTAATCACTTTTCAAAGATTATGCCACTTATAGAGACAGCACTTGGAATCGAAAACGCATATAACATCGCCTCATCAGATAAGAGTGTCTGCGCCATCTTCCTAGGCGCCGAGGATTTAACTGCAGATCTTGGATGCAAGAGAACCAAAGAAGGACATGAGATTGACTATGCTGGGTCAAGAATGGTCATGGCTGCAAGAGCCGCGGGCGTAGATGTCTATGATACACCTTTTTACAGATGTAAATGATGACGATGGAATCATCACAGATTCTGAATACGCTAAGTCGCTAGGCTTCACAGGGAAAGGCTTCAATTTCTCCAAGGCACTTTAGATGCAATAAATACAGTATTTAGCCCTTCCATCGCTGATATCAAATATGCCTATGAGGGTAATGGATGCCATAGAGCTTGCTGCTGCTCAAGGACGAGGAGCTATCGCTCTACGTGGCAAAATGATAGATGCACCTATAGTTGCTAGAGCAAAAGAATACCATAGAGATGGCTGAAGCTATCGGAATAAGAAAGAGCAGATTGATGAATAACAGCAAAATTGTATCCTCACTTCGCGAGGCAATTTCACTCTGCGATCTCAAGGATTCTATGAGCATCTCCTTTCATCATCATTTGAGAAATGGTGACTTTGTACTCAACATGGTCATGGAGGAAATTGCTGACATGGGATTTAAGGATCTCACTGTAAATGCAAGTTCCCTCTTTGATACTCACTCTGAACTTCTTGAACATATAGAGAGTGGCGTTGTCACAAAGATATGCACAGACTACATGTCATCTGGGCTAGGGACGCAGTATTTCAGAGGGCATCATGGATACTCCAGTTGAATTTAGAACTCACGGAGGAAGACCATCAGATATAGAAAGTGGTAGAACTCCAATCGATATAGCTTTTTATAGCAGCACCTGCATCTGACCCCATGGGAAACTGCAGTGGCAAGATTGGAAAAAATCAGCCTGCGGAAGCCTTGGATATGCTATTCCAGATGCGCAGAACGCTAAGCACGTGATAATAATCACAGATAATATAGTTCCCTACCCTTTGATTCAGTGGTCAATTTCCGAGATCGATGTCGATTATGTTGTTGAAGTTCCTGCCATAGGAAATCCTCAAGGCATAGTTTCAGGAACAACTCAGATAACAAGAGACCCGGTTGGCCTAATCATGGCTGATCGAGCAACAAAAGGTAATCAAAAGCCTCTGGACTTCTTAAGGACGGCTTTTTCATTTCAGACAGGCGCAGGTGGCGCTTCGCTTGCAGCAGCAAAGTTTCTCAAGGACATAATGGTCAGAGAAGGCATCAAAAGGCAGCTTTGGTCTTGGAGGAATTACAGGCTACATGGTTGATATGCTAAACGCTGGTTGCTTTGAGTCACTGCTAGATGTACAATGCTTTGATCTTAAGGCTGTAGAGTCAATCAGAACGAATCCTCAGCATCAGGAAATTTCTGCACTTCACTATGCTTTCCCCAAGCTCCATGAGTGCAGTTGTCGACAACCTAGATGTGGTAATTCTTGGTGCAACAGAAATAGATACTAATTTCAATGTAAATGTTCATACAGATTCTAACGGATACATCATGGGTGGCTCTGGCGGACACAGCGATACTGCTGCAGGTGCAAAGCTTGCAATGATTATCGCCCCAATGTTCAGAGGCAGACTCCCTATGATAACCGACAGGGTTTCATGCATATCAACTCCTGGCAAGGATATAGATGTTTTTAGTTACACAGGGCGGTATCGCAGTAAATCCAAGAAATCAGGAGCTAGCTGAACGCATGCGTAGTGCCGGTCTTCCTTTGATAGATATTCACGACCTTAAGAGAAAAGCGGAAAGCTATACTGGTCTTCCAAACAAGGCACCTAAGGGCGATAAGATAGTCGCAAAGGTTATATCACGCGATGGAGGACTTCTAGATAATATTTACAATGTACTGCAAAAATAGAGAGGCCAAATGAAATGAGAGAAATCGATTCATCACTTATAAGCGAAGTCGTTGCTAGGCTTTGCATAGATGCTAACTACCATCTTCCGCCCGATATGAAGAAGCAGATAATCTCTTCATCAAAGGAAGAAAGCTGGGAAAACCGCATCCATAATACTAGATCAGGATAATAGAAAACTTTAATATCGCAGATGAAAATCTCCAGCCGATATGTCAGGATACAGGTCTTGCTTGTGTATTCCTAAGCATTGGTCAAGATGTTCACATCAAAGGAAATCTCGAAGAGGCTGTTAACGAAGGCGTCAGAAAGGGATATTCGCAAGGTTATCTTCGAAAATCTGTCGTTTCCGATCCACTAAACCGTGTAAACACAGGCGACAACACGCCTGCTATGATTTACTATGACATCTGCCCTGGCGATAAAATTAAGATTACAGTCGCTCCTAAGGGCTTCGGAAGTGAAAATATGAGTCAGATCAAGATGCTGAAGCCATCTGATGGAATTGAAGGAGTAAAGGACTTTGTTATCAAGGTAGTTGAAGATGCAGGTCCAAACCCATGTCCTCCAATAGTTGTCGGAGTTGGTATAGGAGGAACCTTTGATAAGGCTGCATATCTAGCAAAGAAGGCTTTTGATGAGACCAGTCGATCGGCGAAACAGCGAGGATTTTTACGCAGAACTCGAAGAAGAGCTTCTTGAAAAGATAAATGCGCTAGGCATAGGCCCTCAGGGATTTGGTGGAAGGACAACTGCCCTTGCAGTAAACATAGAAAAAAATTTCCAACACATATCGCAGGACTTCCAGTAGCAGTCAACATTAACTGTCACGTTACTAGACATATGACGGAGGAAATATAATGGCAAAGAAGATAAATGTTCCTCTTTCTAGAGAGGAAGCAAGAAAATTAAAAAGTGGTGATAACTGCCTTATAACAGGCACTATATATACTGCTAGAGACGCAGCACACAAAAGGCTTTGTGAGCTCATCAAAGAAGGAAAAGCGCTTCCCCTTTGATGTAAAGGACTCCGTAATCTACTATGTTGGCCCTACCCTGCAAAAACCAGGCTCTGCCATAGGGTTCAGCCGGCCCAACGACAGCCTACAGAATGGACGCTTACAGTCCTGCCCTGATTGAACAGGGAGAAACAGGTATGATCGGCAAAGGCAAGCGCAGTCCTGAAGTTATAGAAGCAATGAAAAAACATGGAGCGGTTTATTTTGGAGCTATTGGCGGCTGCGGAGCTCTTCTCAGCAAGTGTATCAAAAGCGCAGAAGTAATAGCATACGAAGACCTTGGTGCAGAGGCTATCAGAAAGCTTTATGTGGAGGATTTACCTGTTGTTGTCGTAATAGATTCAGAAGGCAATAATCTCTACGAAGACGGCAGAGCCTCTTACCTACAAACACAAAAATAAGACGAAGTAATAAACTATTTCAAAGAAAGAGGAAGACATGTCAGAGCTATTTCACATCGATCCAAAAACTGGATATTCCAATTTATAGACAGCTTGTTGATGTAATCAAGGCTAATATCCAAAATGGCAAAATTCCCCCAATGACAAAGCTCCCTACGGTAAGGGACTTATCAGACGAACTAGGAATTGCTCGCGGAACAATAAAGCGTTCATATGATGAACTAGAGCACCTTGGTATTATAGAGAAGATACGTGGTCGTGGCACATTTGTAAGCTATAGACCTAGCGACAGTGAAAGCCGTAAAGAGCGTGCTATGGCCGCAATTGACCATATGTTTGATGAGCTAGAAGACATGCAGTTTTCCATGTCTGAGATAAATATTTTTATCAATCTAAGGCTCAGAGACCGCGCTTCACACCAGGACAAGGTAAAGATAGGAATTGTAGAGTGCAATCCCGAAACTCTCTATCAACTAGCTGAACAGCTTAGAGAAATAGAACAAATTGACCTATTTTTCCTACCTCCTCAGTGATGTTCGTGAATATCCATACAAGATTAGCGAAGATATGGATTTGATAATCACAACAGCAGCACATTCTGATGAGCTCATTGGTATCATTCCTCAGAGCGACAAGGTTATCAAAACAGCACTAACTATGATGCCAAAGAGCGTCGCTGGAATAATCAAAATTGCTCCTGGTGAAAAGGTCGGCATCATCTGTAATAGTGAAAAAAATTTGGTAATATGCTCTATGAACTCTCTGAAACATATACAGAAAAATGCTAAGATTTCAAAGCCTCTTATGATATCAAGGGATGGCGAAATCACAAAGTATCTCTCAAAGAAGGATGTCATCCTTGTACCAGAAAAACTACCAAAAATATTGTAGTGACAAGGTTTTGAATCAAATACGAAAGTTTGCATCTAAGCATAGACTAATTGAATGTTCTTATCAGATAGATGCTGGCTCATTCATGTACGTAAGAGATAAAATAGAAAAAAACTGATTGATAGTAAAATACTTTAAAGCACAAAGTGGAGCAGTAAATAATTACTGCTCCACCTCTAGTTTATCTATTAATCTTTGATATTTAGTCTAATATTTATATATATAGAACCCCCATATGCCATTGCTGAACTCACCTGCAGCGAATTTATGGATTTCTCCATCATATCTCAACTTCATATATTCCAAATCTATGGTCTTGATTGTACAGAGGATCCTTTTACTGTGACACTTTTTGTGCGTGTTATTCCATCTGTAATCAAATATATGTTTTTCCAAATAATACTATCTCATGCTCTTGTCCAGCAGCTGCAAACTGCCATGTTTTTGATTTAAAGTATCTTCATTTCAAATCACCTCTTGCTATTATTATATCACCTTTTTATTTTTATGATATAGCTTTTAAAAATCATCAATTATTTTAATATAAAAAACTTTGCATTCCTATGTATATATGCGTTGACTTTTGATATAGTTCACTGTACTATTATGTTATATATCAATATAGATATTTGTATTATTATTTTTGATAGAAATTGAGGTCAAGCAAATGCTTTCAGACAGAAAAAGAGAGTTTTGATAATCGGAGTAATAGGCTCTGATGTTCACGCTGTAGGGATAAAAATCCCTACACCATGCTTTTTATGGCAGCAGGTTATGACGTTGTGGATCTTGGGAGTTATGGTTTCGCAGGAAGAGTTCATAAATGCAGCTATAGAGTCAAGTGCAGATGCTATCCTCATATCCTCACTATACGGACAAGGCGAACTAGATTGCCGTGGAATGCGTGAGAAATGTGACGAGGCAGGACTTAAGAATATCCCATTGCTCGTAGGCGGCAATATAGTTATAGGCAAAGCAGAAGTTTGAGGATGTTGAGAAACGTTTCAAGGGAGATGGGCTTTAACTACGCCTTCCCTCCAGGAACTGCACCTGAGACAACTATAGATGCCCTACACCAAATTTTTAATGATAAAGACGCTGACACTGGAGTTCAATCCGAGGCAGATCATGAGAGCTCCGCCGAAATCACAGAGGAAAAAGCCATTTATGAGAGCTATCCTGCTGATTGACTTCGGCAGCACATATACCAAGCTTACAGCAGTTGATATAGAAAATGCTAAAAATCCTCGGAACAGCAGCTTCCTATACCACTGTAGAAAGCGATATAAACGAAGGTCTTAATAAAGGTCTTTCAATTTTAAAAGGACAAGATTGGCGATATCGAGTACGAAAAAACACTTGCCTGCTCTTCTGCAGCCGGTGGCCTTCGCATGATAGCCTCGGGACTAGTTCCAGAACTGACATCAGAAGCAGCAAAGATGGCTACACTCGGAGCTGGAGCCAAGATAGTTAAGCTATTTTCCTTTGAGCTTACAGAAGATGATATAGAAGAAATATCAAATAGTAAGCCGGATATATTCCTACTTGTTGGGTGGAACCGATGGTGGAAATACCGAATGCATAGTACATAATGCTAAGATGCTCGCTACTCTCACGCCCATGTTTCCTATCATCATAGCAGGAAACCGCAACGCCTCAAGGGAATGCGAAAGAATTTTGGAAGGTCATGAGACCTATGTGTGCCCAAATGTTATGCCTAAGTTTGGCACAATAAATATAGCAGAGACACAAGGTAAAAATCAGAGAGATTTTTCTACGTCGCATAATTAAGGCCAAGGGACTAAGCAAAGCTTCATCAATACTTACAGACATTTTTGATGCCTACCCCATCCGCTGTACTACAGGCGATAAACCTTTTAGCAGATGGATGTGAAGAAGAAAAAGGTCTTGGGGAGCTAATTGCAGTTGATGTCGGAGGTGCTACTACCGATATCTATTCTGTAGCAAATGGAAAACCATCACATTCAGGCACTGTATATAAAGGCTTGCCGGAACCATATTCTAAGAGAACCGTTGAAGGCGATATCGGAATGAGGTATAGCATAAACGGTATTGAGATGCTGCAGGACTAGATCGTATATGCGAGCTATCTGGTCTAAGCGAAGAACGTGCCAGCGAGCTTATAAGTTATTTAAGCACTCATACTGATGTAGTTCCAAATGGTGATGATGAACTTGAGCGCCTAGACTACGCGCTGGCTTCTATGGCTATAGAAACAGCCGTAACAAGACACGCTGGTTATATGGAAGAAACCTATACCGTATGCGGACTCACTTATGTTCAGACAGGCGAGGATCTGCGCGATGTAAAACAGATAATTGTAACAGGTGGTAGCCTAATTCACACGAGTAGAACAGGTCAAATCGCATCTCATGCGCTCTTTGATGTGGCAAATCCAATGTCACTCAGACCAAAGACAGCAGAGATACGAGTAGACCGCAAATATATATTAGCAGCGATGGGCTTGCTTTCAGCACACTATCCAAAAATCGCACTTCAGATAATGAAAGAGGAATTAAAAAAGATGGATTTGAAAAATAAGAAGATACCAGAAGCCGAGTTTTTGGCACTCCGTGAAGAGGTTTTTGACCCAGTGGCCCACTGGTAAGGACGTCGACTTAGAGGAGGCTGTAGCCTATCACAAAGGCTATGCCAAAAGATAAGATTTTCTCAGAAAAAACTTATTAAAGCTAAGGAAAACGGAGATACCCTAGTTCAACCAAGAGCAGGAGTACCAGTAATAGAAGAGCATATCAAACTCCTAAACTACCTAGAGGATGTTGGCGAAGCAGATTTACTACCTACAACTGTAGATAGCTACACAAGGCTTAACCGCTATGAGGAAGCCGAAAACGGAATCGAAGAATCAATCAGACTCGGTCGTGCGATGATGAACGGTTTTCCACCTGTAAATCACGGCGTTAGCGGCTGCCGTAAGGTCATCGAAAGCGTGCACACCCCTGTTCAGGTAAGACACGGTACACGAGATGCCAGACTTTTGACAGAAATCACCTATGCAGGTGGATTCACAAGCTATGAAGGCGGCGGAATATCATACAACCTGCCTTACTGCAAGGATGTTCCAATGGAGCGCACAATCAGAGATTGGCAGTATGTTGATAGACTTACTGGTCTCTACGAGGGAGATGGGAGTTTCCATCAACCGTGAACCTATATGGACCTTTGACAGGAACGCTTGTACCTCCTTGCGTATCACACTCTGTTGCAATTATTGAAGCACTTCTTGCTGCTGAGCAAGGCGTAAAGAACATCACAGTCGGCTACGGTCAGTGCGGTAACATAATTCAGGATATAGCAGCAATCAGAACTCTTGAAGAGCTGACTGAAGAATATCTACATAAAGTACGGTTACGATGATGTAGTTGTCACAACTGTACTTCACCAGTGGATGGGCGGATTTCCTGCTGACGAAGCAAAGGCATTTGGAGTTATTTCCTCCGGAAGCCTTATCGCAGGTCTATCAAAGGCAACCAAGGTTATCGTAAAGAGCCCTCACGAGGCGATAGGAATCCCTACAATGGAAGCTAACGGCCAGGGACTTAGATGCACCAAGCAGGTTGTTAACATGCTTAAGGACCAGAATTTCTCTGAGGCAGCACTCAAAGACGAAAAGGAAATTATTAAGACCGAGACTCGCTGTATCGTAGATAAGTGCTTTGAACTTGGAGACGGGGACATCGCAGTCGGAACATGCAGAGCTACAGAGGCCGGCGTTATCGATATACCATTTGCTCCATGCAGATATAATGCAGGGACTCATGCTTCCATGCCGTGACAACAACGGTGCAGTGAGAATCCTAAACACAGGAAACCTGCCATTCACGCAGGAGCTAAAGGATTTCCACAAGGAAATGATTGAAGAAAAGAGCAAAAAGCCGAAGCTCGCGATGCATCCTTCCAGATGGTTATAGATGACGTATACGCTATCGGTAAAGGTAGACTTGTTGGAAGACCAAAGCGCTAAACAGCTTTCAATATATCTAGATGAATTCAGATTGGAGTTAAAGATATGAAAATCGTAGATGTAATTTGTTCACCAGGACGCACAGGATTTTACTTTGATGACCAAGAGCGATCGAAAAGAGGCGCTGGTCACGATGGCCTATTCTACACAGGCGAGCCTGTAACAGAAGGATTTAAAATCAGTCCGCCAGGGCTGGCGAGTCAATTTCTGTAATGATTTTGCTCGAAGATGGCCAGGTTGCCACGGGAGACTGTGCTGCCGTTCAGTATTCAGGCGCTGGTGGAAGAGATCCCCTATTTCTTGCAGAGGACTTTATCCCAGTAATCGATAAATATATAAGGCCTGAGCTTATCGGCAAAGACGCTGATAATTTCCGTAAGCTTTGCGAAGATATGGAAGCAATTAAAGTCGATGGCAAAAGACTTCACACAGCCATAAGATATGGACTATCTCAGGCACTTTTAGATGCAGTTGCTAAGGCATCAGGAAGACTCATGTGCGAGGGTTGTTGCAGACGAGTACGGATGTGAAGTAAGCGATAAGCCTATTCCAATCTTTTACACAGTCAGGTGATGATAGGTATAACAATTCAGATAAGATGATTTTAAAGGGTGCAGATGTACTTCCTCACGCTTTGATAAATAATGTTGAGGAAAAGCTAGGTAAGCATGGAGAAAAGCTCAAGGACTATGTAGCTTGGCTCAGAGATAGGATTATTAACTGCAGAGCTGATGAAAGCTACTCCCCTGTTATACATATCGATGTTTACGGAACTATAGGAACAGCCTTTGGCAACAATAATTATAAGGAGATGGCTGACTATATCGAAGATTTAGGCGCTACAGCAAAAGCCTTTCCATCTTAGAATCGAAGGTCCTATGGACTGCGATAGCAACAGAGAAGACCAAATTGAAGCTCTCTCTGCTCTAACAAAGGAACTTGATAGCAGAGCTGCGACGTTGAGCTCGTGGCTGACGAGGTGGTGTAATACCCTTGAAGATATCAAACTATTTGCAGATAATAAGGCTGGACACATGGTTCAGATAAAGACACCCTGATCTTGGTGGAATCAATAATACAATCGAAGCGGTTCTCTACTGCAAGAACAAAGGCATAGGTGCTTACCAGGGCGGAACATGCAACGAAACCGACAGAAGCGCTCAGGTTTGTGTAAGCTGTGCTATGGCAACACAGCCAGACCAGATTCTGGCAAAGCCAGGCATGGGCGTAGACGAAGGCTTCATGATTGTGAACAACGAAATGAACCGTATTCTCGCTCTCAGAAAGGCAAGACTTCGAAACTAATAAATACCTTAAGAACAATAAAAATGCGTAAGAGAGGGTCTTACGCACCTTATAGCAGTATTAATAGGAGGCTCAGGCATGGGCCTTCTATTTTTTTCCGTATTCCTTATCCATCCTCGTCTTAAGCTGATCTAGGAACATCAGAAGTTCATCACTGCAATTTTCCTTAATGACTATAGATCCGTGCTGAGGCGATAGCATCAAATAGAAATTCGTTGGCGTCTCTATTATCTTATATAGCTCCTCATAAAGGTATTTATTATCCCCTAGCTCGCTATGTCCCTCATAGTAATTATCATAAAAAGTAAGGCTTGTATTTATACCCTGCGTATTTGTATTATCACTATATGCCTTAGTAACCTGCTTCTTCATCATTATATCAAGAACCATAGGCAGCGCTACAACTGCAACAATCATAATGGTTCCGAGCTGTTTGTTACCGCTCCTAAAATTCACTACCGCTAAAATCAAAAGACCAAGCATCATAATGAGTTTTAGCTCTGATATATCTCCTGTCCTGTCTCTGCACTGTAAAGGCAAATCTCATGTATTCTTCGAGACTCAAATCAATTCTAGTATTCATACCTTCCATAAAGCACCTCCACTTTTATTATATACTATTAATGTACTCTTTTTCTAGAGCTTTTGTCATCAGTAAAGTTTAGATTATTTTTGATATAATGCTCCAATGTGTAATTAGGGTATCTAGGCTAAATGCTGCATTTGCAGGACTAGTTGATGGAAGCTCATACACCTCTATAACTTGCGCCTTGCAGTTTCTTAACGGAAGCGCACTTCCTTGGTTTCTATAAAAAAGCTGCGCCGCCTTTTTGCCATTTAGCACGATCCTTTCAATAGGCGCCTTCTCAAGTATCAAAGAAACATCGCTAGCCTTAACATCCTTTATACTAGCATCAGATGAGCCAATGATTTCGCAGGATGCGATTACATCCCAAAGCGCAATCCCTATGGGCCGTCAAAATCCTTCTTTTCTTTCTCACTCTCTGGAACTTCGTCTTCAAATACCTGTGCAAGCACTTTCCAGAAACCGGTTTTTGTTTATTTGCATAGTGAAAGTTTTCCTCTCTGATTTGACCGATGGGAAGCTTCCTAGAATAAGTATCTTTGATTTTTCGTCGAAATATGGACCTATGCTGTGCTCAAACATTTTCCCCTCCATATAGATAAAAAGGCACCGCATCGGCGGTTATCCGTCAATGTGATGCCTCTATAATCATTATTGTAGACTTTATATTAGCTTACGCTTGCTGCTGCCTGCTGTGCTGCAACCTCAGCTGCGAAATCCTCTTCCTTCTTTTCGATTCCTTCGCCAACCTCAAATCTTACCATCTCAACAACCTTCATTGACTTGCCAATCTTCTTGCTTCTTCGTCAACGTACTGAGCTACTGTGATATCTCCGTTCTTAACGAACTTCCGATCAACTAGGGCAAACTTCCTTAAAGTAGAGCCTTGATCTTTCCTGGGATGATTCTTTCAAGAGCTCTTCCTTCTTACCTTCGTTAAGAAGCTGGTGCTTAGCAATTTCTGTCTCTGACTCTAGCCAGCCCTTTATCAACCTCATCCTCATTTACAAACTTAGGATTCATTGATGCAACCTGCATAGCTACGTCCTTACCTACATACTCGATTTCTTCGAATGTAGCCTCTGTCTCGATACCTACAAGTACACCGATTCTTCCGCCACCGTGGATGTATCCTGTGTAAACAACTCCTGGTGTAGCGCACTTGAAGAAACGTCTGATGTTCATGTTCTCACCGATTTTAGCAATCTTTGATGAAAGAGCATTCTGAAGTGTTCCTTCTCCGTCAAAATCAACGTTCATGAATTCTTCGATATCGTTGTTCTTCTGCTCAAGAGCCTTTGCTGCAACATCCTCAACGAACTGAACGAACTCAGGGTTCTTTGATACGAAGTCAGTCTCAGAGTTAACCTCTACAACTACTGCCTCTCTATGATCATCTGAAAATGCTAGTCTTACAAGACCTTCAGCTGCAATTCTTCCGGCCTTCTTAGCTGCCTTAGCTAGTCCCTTTTCTCTTAGGAACTCTACAGCCTTATCCATATCTCCGTCTGTTTCAACAAGAGCCTTCTTGCAATCCATCATGCCTGCGCCTGTCATCTCACGAAGTTCTTTAACCATTGATGCACTAATAGCCATTTTATCCTCCTCAAATACATTTTGGCTTAGCAAAAGCCAAGCCAAATAAAGTTCATTCTGTCGGTCGCTTATTATTCAGCAGCGACTTCCTCGATATCCTTTGCTTCGCTTGCTGCAGCCTGAGCCATCTGCTCTTCAGCGCTTACGCCCTCGTCAAAGCTCTCACCCTGGTGAGCTTCGATAACTGCATCTGCAAGCTTTCCTGCAAATAGCTTGATTGCTCTGATAGCATCATCATTACCTGGGATGATGTAATCTAGATCATCTGGATCGCAGTTTGTATCTGCAATACCTACTACAGGAATTCCCAAAAATCTTAGCTTCCTTAATCGCAATCTTCTCCTTCTTAGGATCAACTACGAACATAACTCCTGGAAGTCCCTTCATCTCCTTAATACCACCAAGGTTCTTCTCTAGCTTATCGCGCTCTGCTGTAAGCTTAGTAACTTCCTTCTTGGATAGCTTATCAAATGTTCCGTTCTCTTCCATCTCGTTGATCTCGTTGAGACGCTTTAATTCTTGTGCCGATTGTCTTGTGGTTTGTAAGCATTCCACCAAGCCATCTCTCGCTTACGAAGTACTCTCCGCATCTTTCAGCCTCGTCCTTGATTGCGTTCTGAGCCTGCTTCTTTGTTCCTACGAAAAGAACAGGCTTACCCTCTGCAGCTACGCTCTTAACGAACTCATAAGCTTCGTCGAACATAGTTACAGTCTGCTGTAAATCTATGATATAGATTCCGTTTCTCTCTGTGAAGATATATGGAGCCATCTTAGGGTTCCATCTTCTTGTCTGGTGACCAAAGTGTACACCTGCTTCTAAAAAGCTGTTTCATTGAAATTACTGACATATTGTCCTCCTGGTTTTCCTTCCACTCAGATTCCGCGAGCATATAACTATAGTATCTATAGCACCAAGATGCTGCACACCGGGTGTGAATTATAAAAATATGGTGGTTCACACGAACCACCATATATTATATATAAATTTAGCTATTTCTGCAAGGAATTTCTTAAACAAATTATAGGGAAATTTAATATATTTTCCTATGAATTTCGGTGTCTAAACTATCTTGCGTCTTCTTTCTATAAACAGCTACTGCTGATGTTAATGATGCTAGAAGAACAAGAGTCATAAGCTGCATATCTGAAGAATCACCTGTGTTTGTCGTAGCTTTTCTGCTAGCTGCTTGACCTTGTGCCTGCGGACCTGCTACTGCTGGGGTTGAACCTGGCTGTGCTGGCTGCGCCGGATTAACAGCAGGCTGTCCAGGATTTGCTGGATTAGCTGGGTTTGCTGGATTCACAGCAGGGTCCCTGAGCTAGGGTTTATTGTTGATGTAGCATAACGACCGTTTGCGAATGTCATCGTAACTGTATGTCTTCCTACAGCTAAACCTGATGTATTTATTGAAACGATAGTCGATCCACTCTTTGATGTGTACTTGGTGCTATCTAAAACCTCTCCATCTATTAGAACCTCGTGGAAGTCGCTATATTCAGCATCTACTCTTATAGTTGCTGTATCTCCCTGCTTTAGGTCTAGTTCCTTACCCTCTAAAAACATTGTACTCTGGATCTAGACCAGAAATCTTAACTAACTTGTCCTTAGTAAAGTGAAAGCTTTTATGTGACCACTGATCAAATTTGAGTTGATCCAGCTAGCAGGTCAAAGGCCTCGTCAAATTCGCTTACAGGTATTACGAAGTGCATCTTTCCTGCATCGTCCTTACCTACAAACGCCTGTGACTTAGGAAGCTGAGCAGATGTATATAGCTTGTCAGGATTTCCGGCTGCGATAGCGCCTGCTGGAGCATCCTTAACCATCTTACCAACATAAAGAGCATCGTAACCAACTCCCGCTTAGGTATATGTCTGCAAAGACTGGCTTTCCATTATCAGCAATTGTTAAAGTAGCCTTAACTACTCTAAACATCTTGCTTCCATAAGTATTTGCAATGCCTGCATCATCAGTTTTCTTTGGGTCTCCAGTTACGTTGTAAACGCCCTTATCAAAGAGTTTTTAGGTGCCGGTGCATTTTCCTTCTTCATGAAATAACCAGTATAGATGTTATGGTCATTCTTAGCCGAAATTCTATCTGTGATAACCGAATTTCCTTTTGTATAGTATTTGCCATCAATCATTCCAGCTTGCTCATACTCGTCTCCGAGATGACATGCTAAAAACAGCTTCCTTTGTTAGACGATAAGTATATTCATTTCCGTTCTTAGAATATGGTTCTATTACTGTTCCATCTTGAGCATCTGTGATCTTGATATTAGCCTGTGGACTAACTTCTTCTCTTAGGCCATTGTTATCTACCTTTACAGCACCAATTATGAAAACATAGTATGTTCTCTCTAGTGAAACCTTCATACTATACTTGATCCACTTATTCATGCCTTTTGAGTAAGCGGAGAATTCAAACTGCTGACCGATTGGGATAGGCATCTCTGCAGTGGCTTTTCCCTTTATCAAAAGTTTGCTGATGGCTCTTCAGTTTCTGTTCTAATAGTCTGCTGAACACCATCTACATTGACGCTGTATGCGAGAATGCCCTTTGAGCAAAAAGTCACAACCGCATAAGACTTTTCCGTTAACTATGTTAACCTGAGATACTGATACTCGCAACTCTCTTCTGCTCAAAAATCGAGTTTGATATCATCGTAAATTCCATCTACGGTTGTAGTAGAATTGCTAAAACTAGCTGTTGCTTCTGGTGTCGGAAGCTCATCTGCAAATGCACTCATTGCAGGAAGCATCGCAAATATCATAGCAACAGTCAAAAGTACGGTTAGTAATCTCTGTTTTTGCGTTACTTTTGTAACTCATTTATACCTCCAAAATTTTAAAAAGCGATAACCTATATGTAATCACAACACAATAATTATATCATAATAATATAAAAACCAACTAATCGCCTTGGCGTAAGCTGGTCTTTATCATCATTTCATCACTGATTTACTTATCGAGAGTTTCTCTGTTATAGCTTACGAGACCATCGCTAATTTCGTATGCAGCCTGCGAAAACAGCTCTGTCGTTAGGACACTCATCTGTCAAAAGTGGATATCCGTCAATGATATCTCTTGCTCTCTTTGCTGCAAGAACAACTAGAGTGTATCTGCTATCTACTTTCTTTCTAATCTCATTTATTGATGGGTATAACATTATTCTTCCTCCCTATACTTTGCAATAATCTCATCTGCTATTTCATCTATTCTGTGATGCTCTGCGTAAATTATGCTCTTTACATTCTTAACTGCATCATCAAGTTCATCGTTTACGATGTAGTAATCGTAGTTCTTAAGCATCTCTATCTCTGTAGAGCCTTTTGCAATCCTCTGATTTGGGCTTTCCGCACTCTCTGTTCCTCTACCTGCTAGGCGATGTTTGAGAGTTGCCAGCGATGGTGGGCATACGAAAATCGTAATGCTCTCAGGATAATTTTTCCTTCACCTGCATAGCACCCTGAACGTCTATCTCAAGCAGTACATCCTTACCCCAAGTGAGCTTGTCTAGCACCTTCTGCTTAGGCAGTTCCCATAGTAGTTTCCGAAAAACCTCTGCGTGCTCCAAAAACTCACCCTTCTGTATCATATCTTCAAACCTATCGTGATTAACAAAGTAGCTTACTCCTTCAATTTCTCCCTCACGTGGCTTTCTAGTTGTTGCAGATACAGATATCTCTAAATCGATGTTCTCAAGCAGCTTCTTGCAGATTGTACCCTTTCCGACTCCTGATGGACCCGATAATACAAAAAGCTTACCCTTGTTTCCGAAACCTTCCATGCCTTGCAAAACAGTACTCCTAACCTAATCTTATCAAAATAGAATTATAGCATTTTTGCGACTTCATTCTCAAAGGCTTAAAATGCTATTTTCCTCATAAATTGCATATTTTCTGCCCGTGAGGGCATTTTGATGTAAATAAGCAGCTTACTCTATGTTTTGAACCTGCTCTCTTATCTTCTCAACCTCCGCCTTTATCTTGAGCATCCTCTCGGTTATACTAAGGTCGTTGGCCTTGGAGCCGATTGTGTTAGCCTCTCTGTTCATTTCCTGAACTAGGAAGTCTAGACGCTTTCCGTCAGGCTGACCTTCTCGTCAATGATTTTTCTTCATCTGCTCCATATGGCTGTTGGCCTTGTGTATTTCCTCATCGATGTTGCACTTATCTGCAAATATAGCAGCTTCGAGAGCTATCCTCTCCTCAGATGCAACAGTCGCATCCTCAAGAAGTGTTGCAATCCTATTCTTTAGTCTCTCTGCATATTCTTTAGGCACAGAAGGAGCACGCTCGCTTATCTCGGCAACAAAATCGCCCTGATGACTTCGCCTCTTTCTAGCATATCCTTTTCTAGCTTCTTGCCCTCTGCAATTCTCATCTCATCAAGATTTATGGCAGCTAGTCTAACTGGCTCTAGGATTGCCGCTAGAACCTCTTCCTGATCTTCGACATCAGGAACTATTCTCATAACATCTGGTTGCTGAGCAAGTAAATCTAGACTAAGCTCACCGCTAAGGCCATAGCTTTCCTTTAGTATCTTGAAGTTCTCAACATACTGCTTTGCAACAAGGTCGTTTAGTTTGATAGTTACATCGCTTTCTGTAAGGTTTTCGACCATAACAGAAACATCGAGCTTACCGCGCTTGATTACCTCTTTTGATTGTAGATTTTATTTTCTCTTCAGCAAAGGCATATCGCCTTGCCATTTTATTTTATATCGCAATACCTGTGATTTACCGATCTTATCTCTACGACTACAGTTCTCTTCTCGTCTGTTACCTCGGCTCTCCGAAGCCTGTCATACTTTTTAATCATGTATTCATCCTCGTTTCTGTATGCATATCCATACACAATCACTAACACATTTGCAATTGATTGACAAACAAGCATAGTCAAATTAAAAATTAAATACATATATTTAAGGAGGATATCCTCATGGCATTTGATGCAATAGTGACAAGAGCAATGGTCAAGGAGCTAAAAGACCAGGCCTTGCTAGGAAAAAATAGACAAAATATACCAGCCCGTACGCAGATGAGCTGGTTATAAATATACACACCAAAACGGAAATAAGAGGCTTTTCGCATCTGCATCTAGCAATGCGCCAAGGCTTCATTTTATCGACTATAACACTGCAAATCCTGCGACGCCTTTCGCGTTTTGCATGCTTCTTAGAAAGCATTTATCCGGCGGAAGAATAGTTGCTATAGAGCAAAAGGACTGCGAGCGAATATTGAATTTTCATTTGAGACCCTAAACGAGCTGAGGCTTTACACTAGGCAAAAAGCTCATCTTTGAGATCATGGGAAAAACACAGCAATGTTATTTTAGTTGATACCGAAAGCGGAAACATTGTCGATGCAATCAAAAGAGTTTCAATCGACACAAGCCGTGCAAGACAGGTTCTTCCCGGAATGAGATACGAGTATCCGCCTGCTCAGGATAAAATAGCCTTTGATAAAGCTCACATTCGAGCAGTTTGCAAGCTTTGAACCATCAGCTAAGATTTACCTAAATGCGATGGGCGGTATTTCGTCAGCTATCTCTAGGGAACTAGCTAGCAAAAGCAGTAAACAGCAAGGAAGATGCCTTTTGAGTTCATCAGGCAGCAGCAGAAATCGGAGAGACTTCTGAAGGTGCAGGAGCTTGCACTTCTATTAAACCAGTCATATATTTTGAGGACGAGGAATGCACAAAGCCTCTTGACTACCATGTGATGCCACTTGGAGAGCTCGAGAGTTCTGCATATCCAAAGCACTTTGATAACACGAGCCTCTGTATAGATAGCTTCTTCTCAGGCAAGATAAATTCAGGTCTAGTAAAACAGCGCTCTCACGACCTTTACAAGAAGGTTCAGTCCATGCATGATAAGGCTCTTCTCAAGAAGCAGAAACTTTCCGAGGATTTAAGTTCCGCTCAGGACTCAGAGCATTTGAGACTCTATGGCGAGATTCTTACAGCTAACCTCCACGCTGTCAAAGCAGGAGCAAGCAAGGTCAAACTTCTAAACTACTATGATGGAAGCGAGATAGAAATCCACTAGACACGAGATTTTCAGCATCAAAGAATGCACAAATATATTTTAAAGTACGGTAAAATCAAAGACGGCTATAAAGGAAAAGACTTCCCAGCTAGAAGAAACGCAAGTGGATATCGATTATCTTGACTCGGTTCTGAGCTTTCCTAGATGAACTCGAAAGCCCCGAGGATATAGAGGCAGTCAGAACAGAGCTTGTGAGAAGGTGGATACCTGAGACCGAGAAAGCTCAAGGGCAAACTTCCTAAGTTTAAGCCTAGCCCTCACAAATATAAATCGCCTTCTGGTTTTGATATTCTCGTCGGCAGAAACAACAAGGAAAAACGATGCTTGACGCTGAAGACTGCATCAAAGAGCGATATCTGGCTCCACACCAAAGACATTCCCAGGTTCTCACGTAATCCTAAAGACAGACGGTGAGGAAGCTAGTGCTGATGATATCTACTGCAGCAGCAATTGCCGCTTGGCATAGCAAGGGCAAGGAATCTGCAAATGTAGCAGTCGACTATGTGCCAGTAAAATACGTCAAAAGACCATCTGGTGCAAAGCCTGGCATGGTTATATTTACAAATAACCATACGGTATATATAGATCCAGCACTACCAAAAAGAATGACTAAATCAAAACGACCTCCGGAGCCTAGCCCTGGAGGTCATTTAATTCGTCTCACTATGCTTTGCTGTCTCGCATCTAGCTTTTTGATAGGAATCATCTCTCTCTAATCGCGAGCATTTTTCTTATCAGTCTCCGCTATGGTATCTGCACACTCCTTTAGCATATCCATGATTTCACCAGCATTTTCAATATCCTGCTTGTACTTCATTTTTATGCTCAAGGCTCGCCCAATAGTTCATGGCTACTGTTCTTATTTGAACCTCTACGCGATAGGCAGCTTTCTCATCTGAGAAAGAAAACTGGAATTTCAATTATCATATGGTAGCTTCTATATCCATTTGGCTTAGGATTTTTGATGTAGTCCTTGACCTGAATCAGCCTTACATCGTCCTGTCTTGCTAACATCTTTTGCCACCTTTGTAAATGTCATCGATGAAGCCACATATTACTCTGATTCCCAGCTACGTCGTTTAGATTTTCCTGTATTGAGCTTAATGTGAGTTCGTCTCCCTGGCGCTCTAGCTTTTCAAATATGCTTAGAGTCTTCTTACGCCTTGAGAGTATGCTGTTTATAGGGTTTTGATGTCCAAGTAGCGACAGCTCGTCGTTGAGTATCTCTAGCTTGGTTCGCACTTCTCTTATCGCAGACTCATATCTCATAAGGAGAATATCCAGCTCGTACATAAATGCATTGGCTTCATCTGGATCCTTTGGTAGATATTTAGTTATGAGTCCTTGCATGGTCTCTGCTTTTTGTTCTCATTGCTATTTCCCCATATAAAATCAATTAGTAACTTGTCAACTTCCTCGTTTTCGTGAAGACTACTGTGCTTTCCGCCCTTGCCTTTGATAAGCTCCTCCCTATAGGATTTTGCTCGCTCCTTTACCAAATATCTCAAGCTTTTGGATGAGATTATGCTGACAGAGCCATCTCCTCCATCTCCTCTATCTCCAAAAATATTGAGCACATCTATCTGATTCTCAGGATAAAACTCTCTAATTTTGGTAAGTTCTTCATAGCTTGGCGTCATTATGTTCGGCTTTCCATCCTCTTTATCAAGCACGGTGTTCTCATCAAAGTCATAGCCTAGGATTCCATCAAAATGTCCCGCTATATTAACCTGCTTAACCAGCTTAGGAAGCGATTTATATCCACTGTTATCCAGTAAATAGTACATGATAGACATATTTCCCATGGAGTGACCTACCATATTCATCTCTGTAAAACCGTATTCACTTTGCAGCTTCCTTACAACTGCTAAGGCATATCTTCCATCCTGACGATAATTAGGATTCTTATTGTCCTCATAGTTTACAAGTACAATTGGATTTATCGCGCCCTTTTCATCTTGCCTTGAGCGTAACTTTACCGGATTTGTCGACCTTTTGCCTCTATTACAGTATTAGTTACACCGCTTTTCACAGCAGCTCTTGCCATATGTTTTTCGGCCAAACTGCTTGATCCAAAGCCGTGGAAGAACAAAGTAGGACGGGTTGATTGCACGTATTTTGTTAAAGGCTTCCTGTTATATATAGATTGCGCTTTCAATTCCGTAGGCAGCTGCTACGACTGCTATTATTAGAATTACAGATAGCATAAGTTTCTTCAGCTTCTAGCTGATTCTTTTCATTTTTCATTAAATTACCTTATTTTAGTATGAAATCTCTGAGTTGTCTCAATGACCTTCGATCCATCTGCTCAGGACCACGCGATTATCGTTCGTGATAATAGCCTCCCCACTCTATGTAAGTAAAGCTCTCTCATTCTCATTTTGTCTAGCTATTTCTCTTGCGCCTTCAACTGAACATATCTTATCAGGCTTCCGTGCATCAAAAGCGTCAGCTTAGCATCAGCCCTTCCATTTGACTCATGAGTTCCATCAAAGAGAGCATTTCTATATCAAAAGCCATCGACTGCGCACTGCATAGTGATAAATGGATGTACTAGTGGATCATGTCAGTAAGACTTAATAATCTCTACATTTCCTAGATCACTTGCACTACAGCGATGAAATTGCCTTCTCAGAGCATAATCTTTGCTCCAGCTTTGACAGACATATAGCGGCTTTTGGAATTGGGCTTAACAAGCTAACCCAAGGTGCTGAAATAATGTATTTGCAAGGAAGATCGTTCTTAGCTCCCCTGTTTCTATAGTCTAGACAAATATTTCGCCCATGCTGTGTCCGTAAAGAACTATATCAACACCTGGATACCTCTCAGATGCGAAATCGAGGCATAGCTGCACAACATCAAGCACATAGGCTCTAGGTGCTGCATGCCTACGATTTCCTTCAGATAGTCCAGTGTCCAGGAAGATCGACACCGATTACAGCAATGCCCTGCCTCGTTTAGGATCTTGCCATCCTATCATATCTCCCAACATATTCACCTATTCCGTGAATTATGCACATCACTTCTTGGATTTTCAACATCCCATGTGTATGCAACAGTCTTTTGTCTTAGTACTTTTCAACACTATATTATCGTACATGTCTAGCTTCCTTTCTATTCATTTAGATATCAAAATATCCCAAAGATATTTTATCACATTTTCCTTGCTATAATTTCTTCCCCAAACTATACTTGCCATTAGGCTAAACCGAAAAACAAAAAGGGGTCTTTATGAACTTTCGGTAGCTCATTAGTGCAAACATCTTTCACACACATAACCTTTAGGGGCGGTTATATATGCGAAGACTGTTTGAGAGCTATATTAAATCCGAAGCTGATAGTATCTAGCTGCTTCCATTACTTTCAAAACTACTAAATTAGACAATCTTAATTAAATCAGAATTCACCTAGAAGTTAAGCCATGGGGAGATATTCTCCCCTCTATTTTAGTCCCGCAAGTCTCTTAGCTTTTTCTACAGCCTTTGTGAAGTATTCTCGCGGCTCGCTATCAAAGCTTATGGTTTTACCAGTCCTTGGATGAATGAATTCTAGGTGCGGCATGAAGGATTTGTCCGTCTGCACCGAATCTATCCTTCTTTGACCCGTAGAGCGTATCTCCAACAAGTGGATGACCTACATAGCTTGTGAGATGAATCTATCTCGGTGAGTTCTGCCAGTCTCTAGTATAGCCTTTATCAAAACTATATTTCCAAAGCGTCTCCATCAATCCCTCGTATCTAGTCAGTGCCTCTTTGCGGTTCCCCCGTCTATTGCACGTCTCAATCTATTTTTGCTGTCTCCTCATAGGTCTATTCTAGTCTCACCGCTATCGTCAGGAAAATTTGTTATATACTGAGAGCGTAATACCATCTTTTGATGCTATGCTCACTAAACTGCTTTCTTAAGTGAATCAAAAGCAAGCTTTGATTTTGCTACAACTAGTATTCCGCTGGTATCATGTCTATTCTATGAACTATGCTCTATCATCAGTTTCTCCTAGTGTCATCGAGATTTTTCACCCACATGATATAAAAGTGCATTTACTAGGGTGCCGCTATAATTGCTCAGCACCGGGATGTACAAACCATCCCCTAGGCTTATCTATTACTATGATATCTTCATCTTCATAAACAATATCAAGTTCTATATTCTCTGCCTCTGGGATATACTCACCCTCTACAGATATTGTCACTTCAATGCTATCGCCTGTCTTTAGCTTATATTTTTTCTCCTCACAGATAGTTGAATTTACGAGAACTTCTTGCTTACTAAATAGCTTTTGAATCTGGCTTCTTGAAAGCTCCTCTATCTTGCTTCTCCAAGGTAGGCATCTATTCTTTTTCCGGCATCGGATGACCCCCATAGAAAAGCTATACTTTGTTACCTTTGCTTTGCCCATCTATTCTACCTCTTTCTCTGACTTGTCTCTTCATAAAGAAAAGAACATAGATAATCAAAATTCCGCAGCCTGGGCAAACAGCAATATCCGCTATATTGAAAACTGGTGGAAATATTGAAAAGCTAAGCATATCAGTTACATAACCAAGAAGGAATCTATCTATCAAGTTTCCTATTCCGCCAGCAATAATGCAAAGCAACGCAACTTTAAACATAGCTCCCTCAGATTTCATTTTGCGTATGCAGCTCCGATGATTGCTATAATTGATACGGCAATTAGGAACGCCTGCTTTCCGCAAATGAACTGAATGCAGCGCCATCGTTTTGAATATATCTGAGTTCGAAAAAGTCGCTCTATTACACTCACCGACTCGTTCACACTAAAAAGACTTCTCAATCGCATACGCTAAGCTTGGTCGCAAGTCACAATCGCATGCAAGTAAAAGTTCCCACATAATGAAATTGCAGGGCAAAATTGCCCTGCCTCCATCCTTAGTTTTAGATTTCGTCTAAATCTTCGACAGTACCCTTGACCTTGTTCTCAGCCTTCTGTATCAATTCCTCGATATCCTTGCTGTTAAGGCAACTGTTTCGCTGGAACACCAATTTTAGTCTCCATATGCTCAGGAACAGTCTCGATTATCTTAGTTTCATCAAAGCTCTCACTTTCATTAGTATCACCGGCTGCACTTCTCTCAAGCTCTTGAGAATATCGCTGCTAGCATCCTCCTTAGTGAGTTCCTCTGTACGAAGTACACTGCTTGGAAAGCTTTTGATTTATCGCCAGACCTGAACAGTTCCTTCTCAAGATCTCGATAGAAGGTCGCTCTCCCTTATCATCGATACGATCGATTTCATCTCTCAGAGCTTCTTATATCTTGCTGAACTGCAAAATCTATCTCTTAGCTGAGCGCTTTCGTTTTCCGTAGTGTGATGCTGAATCACTCAGCATCTCTAACTATCATCTCACCTATCCAGCTTAGCATTTTATGATTATCTCCAGCCTCTTCTCAGCTTTCTGATATATCCTTCATAAGCTTCTTAGCTGTCTCAATTGTGTTCATAACGTTGACCTCAGAGCGCTTGTAGTCTTCGTTCCGCTCCTTAAGCTCAGCGTTTCATTTCTTAGTGCAAACAAGTTCCTGCTGCCATTATCTCAATGTCCTCAATAATAAAGATCTAGAAATTCATCGACCTCGTAGCATTATATCCGCGTATCTGCTTGGAAAATTCCTTTTGTTTTCTATTTCTAATGGTGTAATCATAAAATACTCCTTTACATCATAAATCTATTTATCGCTAAAGAATAACTCTCGTCACTAGCTGAACTAAAATCACTGCAGCTAGGAGAAAAATCAAGCATTCCTGTGTTGAAATGCTTTTCGATAAAGAGATTTCTGCATGGAGCTACTATAGGCTCTGTCAACATAACTACTATCATGTACTCTTCTAGCGAACGAATAAGTGATCGCGCTGCAAACCAGCTGAGAATATTGCTCTAGCGCGACAAGAAGCGTCACTAGTAGGTTCCCGAACCCCATCACTGCATACGCCGTAAAATGCTGAGGCATGCCCTTACCTCCAAGGGTTCTTGTCATCCACACCAGCGACATGTGCTTATGCTAGTCATGCTGAAACCGCAGCATTTTCCGCGAAAATGAAGATGTTGTTAGCGATTTTCTGTACGTTTCCACTTAGCCTGCATACCCAGCAATCACCTCTAGGAGGAGTCACGATGCTTACGAGCTGACTCTGTCTCTGGTTTCTCAAGGTTGATGATAACTGGCTTACGTGCCCTTTGGGCAGTCAGCTAGCTTGGTGCGATCCTCATCATTTGGCCCAACTGCAAGATGAGCTTTCACTGAACCTATGCTTGTCACTTTCAAAACTTCTCTTTTCTGTTCTGCTATAGGAGCTGGAACCTGACATTCTTCTCCACTTGTATTGATAGATTCAGGTTTCTAAAGAAGGTATAGATTTTGTCGCTCTTTTTCTGTCCTCACGGACGATCTTCTCTCTTGCCTCCTCTAGCTCCTGCTCTGCGACAATTTCCCATCGTCTTCAATTTACTTCCTATGCTTCTATAACTTTCATCCAATGAATCTTTTGACCCATTTGTTTCTCCTTAATTAACTTATCAGTCGGCTTGAGACTAATTTACTTTATTTATCCTCTCTTAGCGATAATTTTCACGAAGATCATGTCCCAACTCTGACCATGATAGGGCCTTCTTCTATCGCAGACCTCAAAGTCACGCTTTCATGGATGAAAAATTGAAAATCAACTGCTTCTCTCTCTCATCACCTTCCTGACTGTCAAGATTTCGTAACCTTCTGCGAAATAAATTCTGCAATCGTTTGTCCTCCTCAAAAGGAGCAATGCGCATATGAGTCCCTGGCTCCTTGCGGACTTGCACTCATTTACTATGTCATCCATCAAAGAATCCACCTCTGTTGATTTGATACCGAGCTTGGATTCTCTTCTTCGAGATTAACGCATCCGAACTATCCGCGTTCCTTCCGATAGCCGAAGAGAGCGCTTGTCTATCTCCTCTCAGCAGCGAGCAATCAACGAGGTGAATCATAGCGACCCTTGTCGACTATGCGTACTTTACCTGTCGGTCTGAAGATGACCTATTACGTGCCATCTCGCCTCACCCGACAGCCTCACTTACTTGTTTAGTATCTCCTGAGACCTTATTCTCAGCTATGTCGTTATACCATGGCATTGGAGTGCCTCGTGTTCAGCAGGTGTATGAAGCTGAAATATAACAGCGATGAGGCAGGAACCTCATCCCTTACTTCTGCCTACTCTTTTGCACATGCATTCTCAATCTGTGCTTCTATTTCTAAAATATTAACTCATAATCGACATCGAATCACTTCCCCTATGGACGCTTGATTTACATCGGAAAATGGGTCAAGAGTCACCTTATTCTACTCGGGTCCTTGTCAGCAGCAGCATGGCGAATCGAAACCACAACCTCATCGCCATCATCTTCTCCAATTACATTAACTGGCACAAATTTCTGCTTTACCTGTCTTTTCAGCATAAACACACGGTCTTCCCATCGAGCTTGTGTGCTATACACTGAGTAGCGGGCCTCTGGCATTAAATGTCGTCCAATCGTACAGGTACACTCTCATTGAACCTATACCATCCAGCATGTCTGTCTCGACCCAAGGAGAAGCTTGGTTTCACCACCTGACTACGCTCTACCTCAACGACCTTCATTTGGATTGGTCACCTGAGTCAGTGCAATATCCCTATCCTTCTCCAGGATTATGCCATCACATCTATAGTAGCACCTTCTCGTGCTTCTTAGCTGAGCTATTGCTCACGAAATGCCACAATGTGCTCATTTGGTTCCATCTACTAGCTTAAACAAAGGATATGTCCCTTTATGCGCCGTGCTCTCCTGGAAGCTTGATAGCCTCAATTTTATCTAGTGAGGATTTCCTCATCCAGCTGACTGCAGTTATTTCAGTGAGCTTGCTCTCCATATCCATCCACATAGTAGTGAAACAAACGCCTCCTTCTGTCACCTTGTAATCAGCAACGCATATCATCTCTTGCCCTTGAGCTTATCCTGCAATCCTTGGTAAACTCATCTGATTCCTCAGGTTCCTTACCATCAGCTCACCTCAACAGCAGCAGTAACTTTGGATAGCTTCCATCATAGAAAGTGATTTATCTTAGCGTGCGTGGCCTCATAAACAGATTCATTGCGAACCATGTAAGTGGTGTATCGATATTGATAGTTCTGCGTTCTGCTTTGCTCACCTTCATTAGTTGCTACGTGTGCTTGATGATGATAATCAGCAGAGTGCGCAAAATATTGAGTTATGAAAATTCCTTTTTTTAAATCTCCATGTGTATGTTCATCATTTGTTGTTTTCCAATAGGAGCTCATTTTTGACAATTCACCACATTGTTCACATTGTTCAAAAATCTCTGGTCTACGTGCTTTTTGTATGCTTCAAAGATCACCAAACTTCCATAGCTAACAAGTTTATGGAACAAACGTCCGGTGTCCATTCCTCTATATAAACGAGGCTGGGTGTACTGCGGATATTCCAAAAGCCCTGAGTATATCGATTCATCAAATAAAAGCAGATACCTCCAGGAAGTACATCCGCACCATTCTTGCAATTGCATCTATCAAACCATACGCAGCAACGACTCTCCAAGCCGGATAAAATATCATAGTCTCCTATCTGACACCTCCTGCATATCTGCCAGCATCTGATTATTCGCTGGTCTATACCGCTTCATAGTGGAAGCCACAGAAAGCTTAGTGCGATTTCCTTCTCGCCCAGCAAATTCGCAAAGCTTCATATCCTAAAAATCTTGGCCACGAGAGCGACATATAGATATTTCTAGTGTTTTGCTGCACATATACGCTTTCGCCGCACGAAGCTGGGTCGCCATCAAAACATAACACTGTTTCGCCGCCGCCAAAAAGGATGAGTCGTCCAGCCCTTTGCGGTGCTGACTTATCGTGGACCCATTGAAACCTCCTTGCGTCACACACAATAGTAAACTCTAGTGATACCCTTTATCTGGCTGCACGTCCAAGCATACAGCTTGTGAGCGGAGCAACATCTCGGAAAAGAGTCAAATGTTAATCTTCAGTATCTCATTCCCTCTATGAAATTTATGCAAATTCTTCCTGCCCTAACATCTATATATATAATGAATTCCTTAACAGCCGGAACAAGCATCTTAGAACCCTCTTCGAGTTTTTATCAAAATAGATATCCTCGAGTCAACAACGTTGCATTCTGAGATTACATCTTCTAAGCACGCTTGACTGAGCGAGTTATCTTTTGCATCTACTTCAAGACCAATCAAATCGCTTGATATGGTATTCACCCTCATATCTAGATCTGCTAGCATGCACTCGTCCAATATAACAGAGCTTTATCCCTGGTAAGTTCCAGCATCATTGCGCATGTATCAGTGCCACTAGCTTTGAAGCTGCTGTATTCCCTGAGGTTCTAACTTTTCGACATCATACTTTGATCTTGTTCTTTTCCGACACTCAATATATACTCAGGTTCTGCAAGCTCTCACTTGAGACGTCGGAAAGCTGTGAGCCTCACCTCTTGCCTTTGATTCCGACAGCAGTAACCCTGCTTGGCCAGAGATTCAGTTTCTTTCTCATGTTCTCCTTAAAATTTAAGCACATGAAAGCGTAAGGCGTTTAAAGGCGGCCCCTGGACTATATCGTCTGCAAAATAAAAGTTCTTGCTGTTATAGGGGTTGGCCTTGCCCCTTCCGTATCATCTCGCACGCTGCGGCACTGCTACGGCTGTATCAACCGTAACCTTAGTCATTGCGCTGAATAGCGGCAGCTTTGACCACTGTGAAGAGCCTGCAATTCTTCCTGTTTGCAATCACCTTGCCCATGTCATCCTTTGACACCTGCGTTATCCAGCATGCCCGTATCACTTTGTCGATTCTAACCTGCACGTCCTGAGGCTTTGTCGACTAGTGCCTTGGCAATCATTTCTACCGAGCTACTATTTTAGCACCGCTTTCTTGTTCTGATGACACCGGACTTCTTAAGTAGCATTCTTAGCTGTATCTGGCAATGTGCACTATTTCAGCTATCACTCTGTTTTGCCTCTCAGCACTCGATCTTGATTACTGCTGGTTCCTTTAGTGATCATAGTATCCGATTTCGATAAATCTTCCGTTTTCTTGCTATTACGTGAATCTGCAACTACTACCTGTGAAAGGCTTCTTCGTGAGCACCCTAATCTCTTCAATCTAATCTTTACCATATTACTATTTCCTCCTTATTTGAATCTCTTTATTTACCTTATATTTTTCCGGATTTCCGGCTATTGGTCTGTTTATCGTGGTCTCGTCAAAATCATCTAGTCCTGATATGTAGCCTTTTAGAAAAGGCCCTGAAGAGCTTGCTACCCTTTCATAGCATTAGACGCAAACTGCTTCATCAAGCCTTTGATTCCTCATACTTGCTAATCACCCTTATTTACTGTTTACTGTTTGTCCGAATCGCAGCTGATACCCTCTTACGTCTTGAAGCTTGTTTAGCAATCCTGGATTCTTACGCGCTCAGCTACAGATCATCGTCTCGGATGACCAGCACTCCATGGTTCTGAATTCCTTCTCTAGTACTATATCGGCCTCTCTGCTATCTTACTGCCACCATTCCTGGGAGCGCATGTCCATAATCTTAGCAGTCCACCCATCTTGCGAACCATCTCCCATCTGCTCAAGGAAGTTCCTCAAGCGTTGAACTGGTCTCTTACGGATCTTTTACGCTCTAGCTTTTCGGCTTGCTCACTCATCGTAGGCCTGCTCAGCTCTTCACTCAGTGAGCGACATCGCGTCCCGAGGATTCTGCTTGCTAGACGGTCCCGGGATGGAATGGCCCGCGCATCTGACTTCTCACCAGTTCCAAGGAACTTAATAGGCTTTGCCAGGGCCACCTTCTTAGCTGCAGCACCACCTCTTGAGTCACGTCCATCTTGCATGATGATTCCATCGATTCCAAGCTGCGTTAAATCCATCAGCACAGCGTATCGCATCCTGGGTCCTGTAGAGCATCGACGACGAGTATCTCCATGAGGGTCTTACGCAGCACTTCGTACGTCTTTGCAAGCTCCCATCAGATTCTCATCTATCTGCAGTCGTCCTGCCGCATCTCTACGATCGAAACGTCAAAGCATGCCTGCATCTTCCTGCTGCCAAAGGCAATCTGCACAGGAGATCCTGCTTTCTCTCTCATCGTAAAGACCTAAGTGTGTTAACCGCCTTTCCGACAACCTCGAGTCATTGTCAGAAGCTGCGAGGCCTGCTAAATATCGCAGGCTACTTGCATAGGCTCTTACCGCCGTGCTTTACCGAGCACTGAAGCTAGCTACCGCGACCGTAGTAGTCACACTCTGTACACGCCAGACCTGCACCATCAAAACGGTAAATCCTGAAGGTGAATATGACCAGCTTACTTCGCATCCGCGTCAAAACTCACGATGAGCTCTGTCTTATCTTTACTAATCAATCTGCGCAGGTGTGAGGACTTCACGAGTACCCTCTGCTCCCAAGCACTTATCCTTGACTATCGCAACAAATTTCCTTAACACGCTGAGAGTTTACATCGGCTTCTATAAAGCTGTTTTGACCTCCTCATAGCCATGCATTGCAGCCAGACTCTGTGATAACGCTCCTTAGTTCCTTTAATTTTGGAAAAGGCATTTTGTAGTTTATCCGAAAGGCTCTCAAACGCCGCACGATCCTCCACAATTAACTGTTCAATCACCGCCCAAGGCTTTGCTAAACATCCAGTCAAGCTTCATCCCTTGCTCTTACGCCTCTAGTATCATATCCTGCCATTAAACCTCCGCCTCAGACAGGCGATTGAGCTCATCTGGCGGAAGCCCTTTCTGAAGATAATCTCGACCCAGGATTCAGCTTATCCTCATGAGCAGCCAGCCTCCTTGCACCTCAGTGAGTCATGCAGCCCCTTGAAACCTCAAGCCCTCTGGGTAACTTGTAGAAAGCGATATATCAGTCTTCGTGATACATCTCCATCACTACGTGTTTCTTCTTACCTGTAAGCAAGCTCCACATATATATCAAGATATACTTGTCTTTTGCAAAATCTTCATCATTCTTCCTCTGCTGTCAAGTATTTGTTTAAGAGTATAATATATCTACAAAGTAAAAAATGGTGTCAAGGAATCACAGTTTCTCTTTCATAATACCCATTTAATTTTTGATTTGTAGTAATTCACTGTTTCAACTGAGCGATATACTGATGCTAGCTTTGTTACTGCTCTCAGTATATTAAGTAGCATATCTAGGCTATCTCCTCTCATGGAGCTAAATCCGAAAGAGGTCTCTCAGCTTTGTCTTCTGCCCAAGCACGATGTTCTCAAAGTCCACCAGTCTAGTCCGCGTCACTTCTATTGTTTACCAAAATCATCAGCCATCCAACTTCACGATATCTATTTTCACCTTATTTATTGAATAGACTTTCCATCACTCAAGAGAGTCTCTAACACAGTCGTCGAACTTTACGACCATCCATAACAGCCTTACAATCTGTTGTTATATGAACTGTCAACTAGACTCTGCATAATGTCCTCCTTCTGCCATCAACAGATCCTTTAGTTTATCCTGATATCTCGTCGTACCAGTATCTGAAACTGTATGGCTGGATGCCAAACTTCCATATAGTCTCTGAAAGGTTACATAGGCCCCAGCGATAACATCAATCGAGCCTGGGTCCCATTCCTGATTAGCATGATCTTATCGCCAGCTTATAGCTGCATAGTAACGTCTTGATGTAGCCTGCATCCCATGCAAACATAGATTTTATTTCCCGTCACCTTCTTAGCCAAAGCATTGTAGAGCTCCAGCAGTCGCATATGTGCCGCTTCCACCAGTATTCACACTGAGAAGAACACCTCTGTTCTTTGCCATCCTTCTTCTTATCTCAATGATTCCCATCTAAGATCCAATCCTGATTCTGGCAGCCATCCTACTGACTGTTTTCCAGTTATGGTTCCGGAAAGAGATAAACTCCAGCCAGTCACAGACCACCATATCAGGTATTTTTTTATCATCAATCCTAAAATATTCCTGACAAAGGCAGCATTACAGCCTACACCGCTATAAATATGTCCTATTACTAAGCAAAGAGCAATGATTAAACCCCAACCTTTAAGTCCGCTGGCTTCTAACTGTTGAGGTTTATGTTGAAACCTGGTCCTGAACCATAGCCTGTAATTTCCAGCTGATACTGCTGATTTCGGTTGCTTCGAGTTGCTGCGCAGACCACAGAACAAATCCTATTTGACCTGCCTTTGCTGGTTACTTTTTACCACTAGAATTTGCCATTAGTGTTTATCAAATTTCTATCGCCCCTATCCATTTTACCCTTTATCCATTCAGTATAACTTACTCATTCATCAGCCAACAAACTTGGCTATGACTACTGCGCTTACAAGTGACCTGTTTTAGATATTATAAATCATATTCTAGTATACTCTCATATCAGTGAAAAGCCACTATTCCCAAGAAACTAGCGGCCTTAAATTTTTATAATATTTCCCCAAAGGGCCTCCCTGAAGGTTCACTATTTTGTACTGTTAACATGCCTCTTCTGTATTCGATAAAAACGATAATAGCTTGGTTGTTTGCAGCTAGAAGAAGAACTATGTATCCCATAGCATTGCTATCATCAAAGTTAGTAATTGGAAGATTTATCAGCTTTCGGAACCCTGGAAGTTTTGTAAAACTTGTGCTTTATTGCTCTCCCAGCCATCTTCCTTTCAATTTTCTGCTGTTGACCCTGTCACGGAACACTGTCACTGTATAGCGAGCTGACCGTAAGTGTGTTCTTTCACCGCTGTTTATCTCAGTGACATAGTACTTGTAAATTTCTTCTGTAAACTCAATTCTCACAAAGTTCCGCCTGCCAGCACCGTTTAGCCAGGTAATTAGCTGATGTATTATCAAAGCCCTCTCGCATTATTAGCATTATCGGCCCTGTAGCGTTTTCGAAAGTTTGCATTCATCAAAGGATTTCCATCTACTATTTTCTAATAGCAACCTTACGGTAGTCGCAAATACGTATGTGCTTGTCACCTTAAATCCTGACTGTGCATTTCCAGCACCTAACACTATAGTTAGCTATTGGTGGTCACCCAATCTATACTCTATTTCCTTGCCAGCGCTGTACTTTACTATCTCAAATACATGCTCTCCATGCATTTGCCTCCATGAATTCTGCCTTGATAAGAACCTATCAGCATAGAGATAAACGTATCTTGTCAGGTCTCATCCGGCTTTCATTTTCATATCGTCCCAAATCTTCTAACTGGTATGTCAAGTTCCCACGCTTATTTGTGGATTATTGTTGTACCATTTATAATTTGGAGCCTGCGCTCTAACCCGACTGTAACAGTATATGTGATTAGCCACCGTTTCTACTATATACATTTAGATTCAAAGTTATCTCAGCACAGTTTTAGTTTTTTGTAGTCTTTCCTTGTGTCAGCTCCGTTTGCGTGTGTATGCACCTGTTACTTGTCAGGTCTCTTTCCATCCTGGTCACTTGCGTCATCCCAAACCTTCTTACCGTAAACTTCCGTCTTTTACCTACCAGAGTATTCATGACCTTTTGCTATCGTAGTGTCCCTAAAGGTTCTATTGTTTATAGCGTTACTGTACTTCCTTCTTCAAGCATACTGTCGTTTGCATCAAGCCTCCCTGACGCTGTAACATTCTTTTGCTGCACCAACTGTGTGGTCGCACCCAGTCCAGCGGCCGTTTTAAAGCTATTGTTCTTACTGTTGTATTTCTTGTAGCTACGGCTAACTGTTCTTTATAAAGAACTTTACCGACTGAGCGTCGATGTTTGCCTGTGATAGACCTTCACTGCTTTGCAACGTTATACTAGTTGTTGGTGAATCATTGGGAATCCATGGCATGGACTTCTTTATTTGTACAGTGTAGCCCGATCCATAGCACCATCTGTGTGCTTGCAGTATACCTTAGCACCATATACTCTATCTTAATTCTGTGCATTTAGTCCATGCTCATGAACTGTATATGTGTAA